>JAEIGA010003378.1_pt1 | contig 25038 bp, 24 predicted proteins | sample 9270691 | NCBI WGS metagenome assembly JAEIGA01 (sample SAMN17057246, study PRJNA624740) | gut metagenome | biome: biome; isolation source: fecal sample | host: Bos grunniens | place: China: Xizang | collected 2019
ATTGTTCCTCCAAAATCAAATATTATTCCTTTAATCATGCTATTTTATTTTTATTAAAATTATTCCAATCAGCATCCAAATTAATTCTCTTATTCTTGTTATGATACTTATTGTAATTGCTAATGAGGGGGATAAACCTATTAGTTTCATACTTATTATAAATCCACCTTCTCGAGTTCCAATTTGTAACGGCATGAAGAAGAGCAAATTGGCAAATAGTGAGGTGAATGCTAATATCAATATGCAATCTAAAAATGTAGCATTTGTTTGATAAGCAATAAATAGGATATAAAGTTCTGCGCAACTTAATATTCTTGCTACCCATTCTATTAGTAATGTTCCGTAGAATGTTTTCGGACTGCTCGAATGTAATTCTTTGATATGTATATCTATAGTTTGTATGTTACTCCTATTTTTTTGTATGAATTTTGTAATGATTTTTGTTAAAAAGGGAATCTTATTCACTATTCTTAATATGTTATTTACAAATCCTCTTTTACATCCTTTTATTGTGAAATAGAATAGGAGTGTGCATATCACAAATAGAATTATTAGACTTATATTCCAAAATGTGTTAAGAGGGATAGTTATTAGAGTAATGATTATTGCAAACATCCAAAATAAAAAATGGGCCAAAAAATGCATAGCAGAATATAGAATAACAGAAGAGGTGGCCTTGTTACTTCCTAAATATGGACTTAATTCAATTATTTTATAGGGTTCTCCACCTATTAATCCCATAGGAGTTGCTGTGTTTATTGCAAATGTTGATAGTGTGATTTTATAGAGTTTGATAAATCCAATTTTTTTTAGTTCTTCTATGTGGTTTATGATTAATAGGGCAGATAGGGTATTTAGTATATAAACCAATATCCATATAGAAAGTATGGGAACTATCCACCATTTGGTCTTCTTTAAGTTTTCTATAATTGTTTCTATCCCAATACTATAGACCATTATTCCCAAGGCGATAATCCCTATTGCTATACATAGGTTTTGTATTTTGATTTTACTAAACATCTCTTTGTTCTTTTCTGTAAAAATAGCGACTAATTTTTTCTTGCTTGAAAATCATATATAGTAAAATGATATTGAATAGGGTAACTTCAATTAGAAAGTAGTATTGTGGTCTTTCTAAAAATAGGGTGATAAACAAGATTCCCATTCTTGTGTTAAAAGTTAATATATTGGTGTACTTCATCAAATGTCTGTTTTTTGCTCTAAATGAAGAGGATAGTTGCTGCGGAAAATTTTCTCCATATTTTTCTTTTAAGCGGTGAAGTAATTTCTGAAGACTAGGGGAACAAATTTCTTGTGTTCTAGTGTAATTTCTGTAAAAGAACAAAATAATTGTTTGTATAGGGTGTTCCGTAAATCGTATTGATTTTAATTTCATGCTGATTTCTTTGCTATTATCTACTTCACTTTTCCTCTTCCCGTAAAGAAACAATAGATGGATATTGCGGTAATAATCTGCCATAGCCGCTTGTAATATATGTGAAATTCCGGCTATACTTGCTAATATCCAGATGGTTGGGAATGTAGAGGACAGACGTAAACATAGGGCTATATAGATGGTTATAAACCAACAATCTCCGGCTAAACCATCCAATATTCTCCCAATTCTACTACATTGTTGGGTCATCCTTGCTAATTGTCCATCTGCACTATCGTGAAGGTTGGCTATGATAAGCAGTAACATTCCAACTGCATTGATACCTATTTGATTTGGGTAAAAGCAGATTCCAGCCACAATTCCTATTATGATGCTTATTATAGTAACGTTATTGGGCGAAATCTGTATTTTTTTGTAACCTAACGCCAAATAGTAACCTAATGGGCGAGTAAAGTGCATATCCCACCATTCTTCTGTATCAGTGGATTTTATTGAGGATTTATATGTTTGACTATTCATTTTGTTTATTTAAATGTATTGTATATGCATTCTGCTATGGCTTCTGAAGCTCTTTCTTTACAGGGTGCAAAACTTGGCCAATCATTCATGTCGATAAGGTGTATTTCCCCTGTAGTAGAGATGATAGCATCTCCTCCATAGATTACAATTCCTAAGCAGATAGCTGCTTGTTGGCAGATAAATTTAAAACTTTCCTCATGAAACGTATAATGGTTGGATTCTCCATTAATTTTCTCCTGATTGAATTTAGAATGGTTGCTTTCATAAGGGTAAAACCAATAGAAAAAATCGGTTCCAATGACACCATAAAATTTAATTAAATCACCTTCTAAATGTTGAGATATGGTTGCGCTTTTGATGTTTCTTTGTGAAAACTCTCTTAATAGGGAGTTTCCCTCTTCTGTATTTCGGCAAAAGCAGACATCTTCTTTGTGAATGGCATGGAAATCACCTCGTTTAATCCAAATATTTTTGCCTCCAAGTTCTTCTAATGCAGAGGTTGCATCTTCTATTGTTGATATGATTTTGCTTTTGGGGTAGGGGACATGATGTTTTGTAAGAGTTTGGGTGAGATTATCACGATAGCATTGTTCGATACCTTGTGCTGTGTTGATACTTTTACATCCTTTTTTTTCTAATTGTTTCATCTTTTCTACACTTTGTTTGTCTCGATACATTCCAAAGTAGTATTGATGAACAGATTCATTTGAAACAAATTCCTCTTCTGAGAATTCTTTTATAGAGAATCCTTTAAATTTTAGTTTTTCTATTGTGAGTCTGAATATCTCATTATCATTTCCTGTGTTATTCGGAGAGAATTGTTTTTTTCTACTTATAGCAGCAAGTTCCATCTTGGTATATTTAAAAAAAGATTTTGTAGATAAACAATTCTTAATTCTAAAAAGTTTATAGAGGTTTTTTGAATAAAAAAAGAGGCTGAACCTAAAATAAGTTCAGCCTCATTCGTATTTTAAATGTGTATTAGATTGTCTTATCTTTCAGCTTTCAACAACTTGTTGGTGTAGCTCTTTCCATCAGTAATGATGCGCAAAGCATATTTGCCGGGTTGAAGAGATGAAACGTTGAAGTTAAATGTTTTTTGCCCTTTTACAATCTCTTTGTTCATTAATGGTTTAATGATTTTACCATCCATATCCAATATGTCTATTGAAATTTCAGTCTCTTTTTCACAAGTTAATGATACATTGATAACATCTGCAAATGGATTTGGTGTAACCAAATAGTTGAAGTCCGCAATATTCTCTTCTCCTCCCTTTCTAACGGTTACGTTTTTGATTGCATCATTACCATAGACAGCAGGGGTTTCCATGTACATCTCTTTAGAAGTGTTATTACCACATTTGCAATTGCAGTCTGATGTAACATTGCTTTCAACTGCAATTAATACAGGATATCTTGCACCTTCTGTGAAATATTGGTAACGAATGGTATGAATGTCATACTTCGTATTGTTAAAATCTTGAGTATATTTTTTCTCAACCTTTACACGCAATGTATTGTAATATACATTTCCGTCAGGAAGAATAAGTGTACCATAAGCATCCGCTTTGGTGATGTAGCTACCATCAATATAACCCACAAATTTTTGAGTTTCGTAAGTACCTACCATACTTCCAATTTTGGCATCGCCATAAGACATTGGGAAGAACAAATCTACAATTGGCTCCTCAAACCGGATGTTTGTGTTTGCTGAAACCATACCAAAATATTTTTTCTCTGATGGGGTTATCTCAAACAAAGTATTTTTTTGTCCACCTTCATCGCAACTTAAACGATAGCCCTCTGTAGAACAATTGGTTAAATCACTCTCTTGGTTGATATACATATCTTTTACAATTGCTGACTTAGAGAAATCCCACACCAAATTCTCTCCGGCCTCACCTTGTGGAGCATATTCTATCTGTTTCATGTTACGATAATCACCTGGTCTCAACATGTTTGCATCGTATGTCAAACGATATTGGGCAAATGATACACTCGCCAACATAGATAGTAAAATTGTTAGTGTAAATGTTTTTTTCATTGTCAATCCTTTTTTATGTTAAACGTTGTAAAGATAAGTAAAGTTTTTAATTTCTAAAATTTTTTTGATTACAATATTGTAAAATAGTATAATAATTTTTGTTTGCTTTGCATTTATAATGATTGTTAGTTGATTTTTTTTCTTTAAGTTGGTAAGATATTACTTTTTTATTAGATATTTTGTATAGGATATCTCGTATCTTCAGAATTGCCATTCAAGTACGTATCACCTTTATACAGATACATTATTTCTAAATTTTTGTACGATCTTCTTCTGGTTTGATTTTTGGTAAAGCAATACCAAATTTAATGGCTATAATTCGAGTTAAAGCAACACTTATTGCGCATGTAATTTGAGCAACTTCGTTTTCCACTTCAAAATAAGAACAAGTGAAATAGACAATTCCTCCGATTATACAGGCGATTGCATAGATGTCTTTCCTGAAGATTAATGGAATTTGATTGATAAATATATCTCTAAATACACCTCCTGCGGCACCGGTAATCATCCCCATTACAATGGCTACCCAGTTATCGAATCCCATAGCTAAAGTTTTTTCGATTCCTACAACTGTAAAAAGAGCTAAGCCAATAGTGTCGAAAATAAAAAATGTATTGTTAAATCTAAATAGATGAACTCTGAAAAATATAACGAATAGCAATGCTACCCCCGACCATATTAAATAACTGGCATTTAACATCCAAAAGGGAGTTACTCCCAAACATAAATCACGAATAGTTCCGCCTCCAATAGCTGTTACTAACCCGACAATATAGGCGCCGAACAAATCAAATTGTTTGTTTGCAGCCATTCGGATTCCACTTATTGCAAAAGCAAACGTTCCTATATATTCCAATATGTCTGTAAATGTAATCAATCTATTTCTTTTTGAATATTGTCAGGTAATTCTGATTCTTTAGAGAGTTTCATAAACTCTTTTCGAAGTTGAACAATCTCTTTTTTTACACACTTCAGTTTATCACTGATAATTTGCTCTTTTCTGATTTTATCATAATCTTTTTTCAGAATGGTTTGTGCACCCTCTATTTTCATCTTCTTCTCTTTGAGTAGATAGTTGATAACCTTAACTTGCTCAATCTCATTAAGAGTGTACATGCGATGATTTCCCATGCTTCTTTGCGGAACAATCTGTGGGAAATTTTTCTCCCAAAAACGAAGTGTTGATTGTTCTATTTCCAACATTTCAGAAACCTCTTTGATTGTATAGTACAATTTGTTTCCCATTGCCTCGTTTTAGTCAAAAACCTGACCGCTATTAGAAGTAATTTGAATCATTTCGTCATACTGTTCCGGAGATAAGTCCATATAGTAGTAGTTGCGAGGGTCTGTCACTTTACCTCTGTAATGAACTTCATAATGTAGGTGTGGTCCGGTGGATTTTCCGGTATTTCCCATATATGCAATTACATCTCCACGTTTGACTTTTTTTCCTACACGTTGTTTTTTTACAAACCCATTCAAGTGAGCATACAATGTTTTATATCCATATCCATGATTGATAATCACAGTGTTTCCATACCCTTGTTGCCATCCCTGAAAATCAATAACACCATCTCCAGTGGCAAATATCTCAGTACCTGTGTCTCCTGAAAAGTCCATGCCGGCATGAAACTTAGGGGTTTTGTAAATCGGGTCGATTCGCATTCCATATCCAGAAGCCATACGTCGTAAATCTTTATTCATTACCGGCTGTATAGCAGGGATGCACATCAGCATCTCTTCTTTGTTTTTTACCATATTTACAACTTCATCAAAAGAGACTGATTGAATGTAAATTTGGCGTCTGATTTCATCAATTTTTTGTGTTGTATTGGCTGCAATTTCTGTATTGGTCTGATCGGTTAGTTTTTTATATTTTCCAGATTGATAATTGCCTCGTCGGATTTTACTATGAATGGGTTCAGCCTGAAGTGTAACACGATACATTTGGTCGTCTCTAAGTTGTATATCGGTTAATACTTCCTGAATCTCATCCAACTGAGAATTTAAAAGTTTATATTGTGTTTCTAACTGTTCGTTTTCACTTTTTAATTTTTTCTCTTGAGGAGATTCAATAAACATTGCAAATAGGATAAAAAAGGCTAATCCTATTAGTAACCCACTGAAAATGTGAGACATAAAATTGCTTATTTTATGTCTTATTGTATTGTCTATCCGTTCAAAAGATAGGGTCTTTGGATTAAATTGAAATTTCGCTTTTGACATAAATACCTGAATAAAAATAGGAATAATTACGAAAAAACTTCACAAAGATAGTTTTTTTTATGGAAAACTGCTAATAAAATACTATTTTTGCACGAAGAACAATTAAGAAAAGATGTTAACAGCAAAAGAAATTAGAAAATCGTTTACCGATTTTTTTGCGTCGAAGGAGCATGTGATAGTTCCTTCCGCTCCAATGGTAGTAAAGAATGACCCGACGTTGATGTTTACCAATGCGGGCATGAATCAGTTTAAGGATATATTCCTTGGTAATACACCTCGTAAGTATCCTCGTGTCGCCGACTCTCAAAAGTGTTTACGTGTTAGTGGTAAGCATAATGATTTGGAAGAGGTGGGCTTAGATACATATCATCATACAATGTTTGAAATGCTTGGTAATTGGTCTTTCGGAGATTATTTCAAGGAGGAGGCAATTACTTGGGCTTGGGAATATTTAGTGGATGTATTAAAAATTGATCCTAATAGATTGTATGCTACTGTTTTTGAGGGTAGCGATGAGGATGGATTGTCTCGTGACGATGAGGCTGCCACTTTTTGGGCTAAATTTTTACCTAAGGATAGAATTATAGATGGAAGTAAAAAAGATAATTTTTGGGAGATGGGTGATACCGGTCCGTGTGGTCCATGTTCTGAAATTCATATAGATCTTCGTGATGATGATGAGCGTGCAAAGGTTCCAGGTGTTGAATTGGTAAATAAAGACCATCCTCAGGTTATCGAAATTTGGAATAATGTGTTTATGCAATTTAATCGTAAAGCAGATGGATCATTGGAGGCTTTACCTGCTAAACATGTTGATACCGGTATGGGATTTGAAAGACTTTGTATGGCAATTCAAGGTAAGAAATCTAATTATGATACAGATGTTTTTCAACCTATTATAAAGGAGATAGGTAGAATTTGTGGTTGTGCTTATGGTGATTCTGCGGAAGGCGATATTGCTATGCGTGTTGTTGCAGATCATATCAGAACCATTGCATTTTCAATTACGGATGGTCAGTTGCCGTCTAATGCAAAAGCTGGATATGTTATTCGTCGTATTCTTAGACGTGCTGTTAGATATGGTTACACTTTCCTTAATCAACGTAATGCCTTCATGTATAAGTTAATTCCGGCTTTGATTGATTCAATGGGGGATGCTTATCCAGAGTTGGAGGCTCAAAAAACTTTGGTCGAAAAGGTGATTAAAGAGGAGGAAGAGTCGTTCTTGAGAACGTTGGAAACCGGAATTCGTCTTTTGGATAAGATTATGGAGGATACAAAGGCAGCCGGGAAAAGTGAAATTTCAGGAAAAGATGGATTTACATTGTATGATACTTTTGGTTTTCCTTTGGATTTGACGGAGTTGATTTTACGTGAAAATAATTTGACTTTAAATATCGCAGAGTTTGATGCTGCTATGGCTGCTCAAAAAGAGCGTGCTCGCAATGCTGCTGCTGTAGAAACTGGTGATTGGGTCGTCTTAAAAGAGGGTGAACCTCAATTTATAGGTTATGACTTCCTTGAGTCTGATGTTGAGATTCTTCGTTATCGTAAGGTGAAACAAAAGAACCAAGAGTTGTATCAAGTTGTTTTGGATAAATCTCCTTTCTATGCAGAAATGGGTGGTCAAATGGGTGATTCCGGTTACTTGGAAGCGAATGGTGTTCGTTATGAAATTCTTGATACTAAGAAAGAGAATAATTTGAGTATTCACTTAATGAAATCGTTGCCGGGGGATGTTTCATCTACATTTTATGCGGTAGTTGATAAAGATAAGAGAATACAAACCGCATGTAACCACACTGCAACTCATATTTTGGATTATGCATTGCGTTCAGTTTTGGGTACCCATGTAGAGCAAAAGGGTTCTATGGTTTCTTCTATGGTATTGCGTTTTGATTTCTCGCACTTTCAAAAGGTTACGGACGATGAGTTGAGAGAGGTGGAACGTTTAGCGAATGCAATGGTTCGTAAGAATATTCCATTGACCGAGTATCGTGAAATACCAATTGAAGAGGCTAAGTCAATGGGGGCGATGGCTTTGTTTGGTGAGAAATATGGTGACACTGTTCGTGTTATTCAATATGGTCCGTCAATGGAGCTTTGTGGTGGTACTCATGTTCAGGCTACAGGAGAGATTGGTTCGATTAGAATTCTTTCAGAGTCTTCTGTTGCTGCAGGTATTCGTCGTATTGAAGCTGTTTCAGCTGCTAAAGCAGATGAAATTTTGTATATGAAGGAGGATTTATTGAAGGATATGAAAAATTTCTTCAATAATACACCTAATCTACTTCAATCGGTAAAGAAAACTATCGAGGAAAATGTAGATTTGAAAAAGCAGGTTGAGCAATATTACCAAGAGAAAATCATTAGCATGAGAGATTTGTTGATTAGTCAGGCTAAGACTGTTAATGGTGTGAAGTTGATTGTTATTAAAGGAGAATTTTCTGCTGATATGGTAAAATCGGTTGCGTTCCAGATTAAAAATGTTACAACTGAATCATTAGCGGTGTTGGGTGCAACTTATTCTCAGGACAAAAAGCCTTCTCTAACTGTTTTGCTCTCTGATGATTTGGTAGCGAAGGGTATGAATGCAACTCAAATTGTAAGAGATGCCGCAAAAGAGATTCAAGGTGGCGGTGGTGGTCAACCGTTTTTTGCGCAGGCAGGAGGAAAGAATTACGATGGTTTGAATGTTGCATTGGATAAGTTGATGGCTTTATTTGCGTAAAAATTCATCTTTATATAGGTGAATTTGCCATAAAAGATTAATGATGTAATAATAGTATGTTATCACTATCAAAATTGAAAGAGTTAACTGTAAAAGAGGGACTTTGTATTGCTTGCAGAGTCCTTCTTGGAGTTTTATTTATTTTATCTGCATCGTTAAAGTTGGCTTCTATTGATGCGTTTGAACTTTATATTTATGGGTTTGAATTATTTGATTATGCTCTTTCTTGTTATGCAGCTCGTTTGGTTTTGTTGACTGAATATTTTATCGGTATTGTTTATTTATTGTCGATTCGAAATAAATGGGTTGATTATTTGTGCGGTTTGATGTTGTGTGGTTTTACTCTTTTTCTTGTTGTATTGATTTTTAATGGGGTTGATGGGAACTGTCACTGTTTTGGTGAATCGGTTGAATTTTCTCCGAAAGAGTCCATCCTCAAGAATGTTTTTTTGATAGTTCTTTTCGTATTTGCAATTCAAAGTAGGAATTTTATTTTTTCGTTTAATAAGAGGATTTTTATTGTTTCTTTACTTATTGCATCGGTTTTGTCATTTTTTATTTTGCCTCCGTATCCATTCGGAACGTTGAGAGAGACTCCTTTTAATTCTGATAAATTTGCGATTTTTATGGAACAAGATTCTTTATCGGATGGACTTTCTGAGGGGGATGATTTGGTCTTTTTTCTTAGTACGAAATGTAAATATTGCAAGTTAGCGGCAAAACGTCTGGATATTTTATTGAAGAGTTATCCTTATCCATCTGATAAGATTCATTTGTATGTGTGGGGAAAGGAAGAAGATATACCTGCATTTTTTGAAGAGAATCAAGTGGCACCTCTACCATATAAAATTATCCATCCGATTACTTTGTTGGATATTACATCCGGTAAGATGCCTTTGATATTGTTATTACGTGATGGTGTGGTTGTTGGGAAAATGAATAATTCTACGTATAACGAAGAACTTTTAATTAATTTTATAAATAATAAGAAATGATTGAAATTATTCCGGCAATAGATATAATAGAGGGCAAGTGTGTACGATTGTCTCAAGGTGATTATGACAAAAAAAAGGTTTATAATGAAAATCCTTTAGAGGTGGCAAAAATGTTTGAATCTGTCGGTATCAAACGTTTGCATTTGGTGGATTTAGATGGAGCTAAAGCGCATCATATTGTAAATTATAAGGTGTTGGAGCGTATTGCAAATGGAACATCATTGACAATCGATTTTGGAGGTGGATTAAAGAGTGATGAAGATTTACGTATAGCCTTTGAGTGTGGTGCAAAAATGGTTACCGGGGGAAGTGTTGCTGTGAGAGACAAAGAGACTTTTTTGTCTTGGATAGAGAAGTTTGGGTCGGATCGAATCATTTTAGGTGCGGACGTAAAAGATAAAAAAATTGCAGTTGGAGGTTGGTTGGAAACAACTGACTTAGACTTGATACCGTTTGTCGAGAGGTATAAACAAGATGGGATAAATAAAATTATTTGTACAGATATTAGTAAAGATGGTATGTTGGCTGGTCCATCTATAGATTTGTATAAAGAAATTTTAACGGAATTCCCAGATTTATATTTAATTGCCAGCGGTGGTGTGAGTTCTATGTCTGATATTGAACAATTAGAGATGAGTAAAGTTCCGGCTGTAATTACCGGTAAGGCTATTTATGAAGGAAAAATTAAATTAAATGATTTAAGTTCCTTTTTATCATAAGTTTTTGTAAATTCGCACTATAAATTAGAAAGATGAATTTAGATTTTGACAAAATGGACGGACTTGTTCCGGCGATAATTCAAGATGCAGAGACTCGTGTTGTTCTTATGCTTGGATTTATGAATAAAGAGGCTTTTGAGCAAACAATGTTAACAGGTAAGGTTACTTTTTATAGCCGTACTAAAAATAGATTGTGGACAAAGGGGGAGACGAGTGGGAATTTCTTGAATGTAGTCTCGGTTTTGGAAGATTGTGACCACGATACATTACTTATAAAGGTAAATCCTGTAGGTCCTGTTTGTCATACCGGTACTGACACTTGTTGGGGGGAAGAGAATGTTTAAATAATTATTTATTATTATACATGGCATTAATTGAATACAAAGATGTTCGAATAACACGTCAAGAACAGACGATATTGAAGAATGTAAATATTACAGTTGAGGAAAAAGATTTTGTTTTTCTTCTAGGTCGTGTTGGAAGTGGTAAGAGTACTTTCTTAAAATCTTTGTATTGTGAGGCTCCGATTGAAGAGGGGTATGCTAGGGTGTTGGATTATGATTTAACATCGATCAAGAAGAAACAAATACCTTATTTGCGAAGATGTCTTGGAGTTGTTTTTCAAGATTTTCAGTTATTGATGGATCGGGATGTTGAATCAAATTTAGAGTTTGTCTTAAAAGCTACCGGTAAACGAACAAAAGAGGAGGTGAAAAATAGAATTGCAGAGGTTTTAAAGTACGTAGGAATGTCCAATAAAGGATATCGAATGCCTCATGAGTTATCAGGAGGAGAACAACAACGTATCGTTATTGCCCGGGCTTTGTTAAATCGTCCTAAGATTTTATTGGCAGATGAACCAACAGGAAATTTGGATCCTAAAACCGGAGAGGATTTGATGGAATTGTTTACAAAAATTTCATCAGAAGGGACAGCGGTGATTATGACGACCCATAATTTGAAGTGGACAGAAAATATTAAAGGAAGAATTGTTACCTGCGAAAATGGTAAATTAATAGAGAATATATGAGTGTAAAAGACTTAATATTAAATCGAAAAAAGACTGCTTTTTCATTTGAAATTTTACCCCCTCTTAAGGGAAATGGTATCGAATCTGTCTATTCTACAATTGATTTACTAAGAGAGTTTGATCCTCAGTACATTAACATTACAACACATAGGAGTCAGATAACCTATAAAACTCAAGAAAATGGTTTGTTTCAGTGTGTGGTAGAGCGCCAACGTCCGGGTACTGTTGCTATTGCGGCTGCAATTAAAAATAGGTACGGGATAGATGTTGTGCCTCATATTTTATGTAGCGGTTTTTCGAAGGAAGAGACAGAATATGTTTTAATCGATTTGGATTTTTTAGGGATTCATGACTTATTATTATTGCGAGGAGATAAGGCAAAGCATGATTCTACATTTGTACCTTCTGTAGACGGATATTCTCATGCAATTGAACTTCAGCATCAGATTAATCGTTTTAATGAAGGGTATTTTGTAGACGGAACAAAGCAACGTCAGGAGAAACAGAATAAGTTTACTTATGGTGTAGCAGGATATCCTGAAAAGCATGAAGAAGCACCTAATTTGGATTCTGATATTTATTGGTTGAAACGTAAAATCGATAATGGCGCAGATTATGTTGTTACGCAAATGTTTTTCGACAATGAAAAATATTTTGATTTTGTGAAGAGATGTCGTGCTGCAGGAATCGATGTACCTATCATTCCGGGTATTAAACCGATTACATCACTCAGACAGTTGACGTTGATTCCTAAGACATTTCATTTGGATATTCCGGAGGCTTTGGCAAATGAATTGAGAAAATGTCAAACAGATGAAGAGGCGAGAATTGTCGGAGTTGAATGGTGTTCACAACAGGCTTTGGATTTGATGGCTAAAGGTGTTCCTAGTATTCATTTTTATTCTATAAATGGAGTGAAAAGTGTTTGTGAAGTGGCAAAGCGAGTCTATTAATTAACGTATAAATAGTAGTATAATGTCATTTTTAGTTTTTATCTTTTTTATAGTAATTTTTGTACTTGTTATCGGATTTTCTGTAGTTGGTAGATTATTGGGAGGCGTTTTTAATCTATTTCGCTCCGATTCTTCTAAATCTCAAAATTATAGAAGAGAAAATCAGGGCGGAAGTTATGACTCTTCTTATAAGAAAGAGTATGATGAGGATGATTTAGTTAGAAGTGAAGAGGGTGAAAAACGGATGAAAATTTTTAAAGAATCGGCAGAAAGTGTTGATTATGAAGAGGTAAAATAATTTAAATATATATTTAATATGAACAGAAAGGTATTATTAATGATTTTGGATGGTTGGGGATTTGGAAATAAATCAAAATCAGATGTTATTTCATCTACCTCAACTCCTTATTGGGATTCTCTTTTGAAAAATTATCCTTATTCTCAATTACAAGCTTCAGGTGAATTTGTTGGTTTGCCGGATGGTCAGATGGGTAATTCCGAAGTAGGACATTTAAATATTGGTGCAGGACGTGTTGTTTACCAAGACTTGGTTAAAATCAATATCGCATGTCGTGAAAATACGATTATGGAGAATGCCGAAATTAAACGTGCTTTTGGTTATGCCAAAGAGAATAATAAAAAAATCCACTTTATGGGATTAGTATCTGATGGGGGGGTACACTCTTCATTGGACCATTTGTTTAAATTAATTGAGATTTCTAAAGAGTATGGTTTAGATGATACCTATGTTCACTGTTTTATGGATGGTCGAGATACTGACCCTAAGAGCGGTAAAGGTTTCATAGAGGCTTTGGAAAAACAATTGGCTGCTAATACAGGTAAAATCGCTTCTATTATTGGTCGTTTCTATGCAATGGATAGAGATAAACGTTGGGAACGCGTAAAAGAGGCTTATGACTTGTTGGTAAATGGTGTTGGTAAAGCTTCTACTGATATGGTTAAGGCTATGGAAGAGTCTTATGCAGATGGTGTTACTGATGAATTTGTAAAACCTATCGTTCATGTTGGTGCTGATGGAAAACCTTTGGCTACCATTGGTGAAGGTGATGTGGTAATCTTTTTCAACTACAGAAATGACCGTGCTAAAGAGTTGACAATTGTTTTAACTCAAGAGGATATGGAAGCTCAAGGAATGAAAACAATTCCAAACCTTCAATATTTCTGCATGACTCCTTATGATTCTTCTTTCAAAGGTGTTTACATTTTGTTTAATAAGGAAAACGTTGCAAATACTTTGGGTGAGGTTGTTTCTAAGGCTGGAAAAAAACAATTGCGTATTGCTGAAACTGAAAAATTTGCTCACGTTACTTTCTTCTTCTCCGGTGGTAGAGAGCAGGAGTTTGATAAGGAAGATCGTATTTTGATTCCTTCGCCTAAAGTGGCAACCTATGATCTTAAACCGGAAATGAGTGCGCCAGAAGTGGCTGATGCTTTGGTGAAAGAATTGGATAAGAAAGAGTATGAATTTGTTGCTCTTAATTTTGCAAATGGCGACATGGTTGGTCATACCGGTGTATATGAAGCTATAGAAAAGGCTGTTGTGACAATTGATTCGTGTGTAGAAAAAGTTGTTGAATCAGCTAAGAAAAATGATTACGATGTAATCATCATTGCTGACCATGGTAATGCTGATAATGCTGTTAATGCTGATGGTTCTCCAAATACTGCACACTCATTGAATCCGGTTCCTTTTGTTTTTGTTAGCAAAGATGTTAATGCTAAAGTTGAAGCCGGTATCTTGGCGGATGTTGCTCCTTCGGTTTGTGCTTTGTTGGGTATCGAACAACCGACTGAAATGACAGGAAAGAATTTGATTTCTCTGTAAGAAGTTCTTTTTGTCAAGGATATTTATATGATATAGAGGGTGTGTCATTATTAACAATAGTATTCTATTTTTCTTTGTTAGTATTGATGCACCTTTTGTAATTGATTTACTTATTCTTCGAATTTATCATTTCATTAATTTGTTTAGATCATGGAACTTCCTTACCCATTTGAAGAGCAAATGAAATTGCTATTGAAGACTGAATATGAAGAGTTTAGATCTTCATTGGAAACAGAACCTCAAGTCAGTATTCGATTAAATCCTAAGAAATATAAGTATGCAACGGATTTACAATCGGTTCCTTGGGCTGTTTCGGACGCATATTATTTGCCTTCCCGACCGAAGTTTACTTTAGATCCGTTGTTTCATGCCGGAACCTATTATGTTCAAGAGGCTTCTTCGATGTTTTTAGGTTATATTTATTCCCTGTTGATGAAAAATGAATCTCCTTGGGTGTTGGATTTATGTGCTGCTCCAGGAGGTAAATCTACTCATTTGGCTTCCATGATGGGTGGGGATGGATGGTTGGTCTCAAATGAGATAACAAAATCCAGAGTAAATATTTTGGCGGAGAATATGCAGAAATGGGGAGCTCCAAATGTAATGGTGACAAGTAATACTCCGGATGAGTTGGGTGAGTTAACCTCTTTTTTTGATATGATTGTTGTGGATGCTCCGTGTTCGGGAGAGGGGATGTTTAGAAAGGATGAAAAGGCAATTGAGGAGTGGTCTCCTGAAAATGTATTGTTTTGTGCGGAACGTCAACGACAAATTTTAAAAGATATTTATCCGGCTCTTAAAGAGGATGGTATTTTGGTCTATAGTACTTGTACATACAATCAAGAAGAGGATGAGAAGAATGTATCTTGGTTAATTAATGAATTAGGGGCCGAATTATTATCAGTTCCAATTAATAAAGTATGGGGGATTAGAGCAACAGATTTTGGCTATCATTTTTATCCTCATAAAACAAAAGGTGAGGGCTTCTTTTTGGCTGTACTGAAAAAATGTAGTTCTGATAGTCATCATCTGAACCAGAGAAAACCTAAGGCTAAAATGACTATTGATAAAAATTGGGCAAAAGTTTTACCAAACTATGTGACAGAGCCGGTAGAAGTTGTTCTCTATGGGTCAACTTATTATGCCCTTTTAAAAGATTTTGCTGATAAAGTAACTTTTTTATCATCCAAGTTGAGAACTTTATACGCAGGTATTCCATTGGGAAGTTGTAAAGGAAAGGATTTTATTCCTGATTCTGCTTTGGCCTTCTCGTGGTTCTTAAATCAATCAGAGTTTTCTGTCGTTGAACTCGATTGGAAGGAGGCAATCGCCTTTCTACGAAGAGAGAATTTGGTCTTAACAGATGTTCCCAAAGGAATTGTTTTGGTTACATTCAATGATGTTCCATTGGGTTGGGTTAAAAATCTAGGTAATCGTTGTAATAATCTTTATCCTCAAGAATGGAGAATTCGAATGGAGGGCGATATTAGTGAATATTCACAAATAGTTATTTAAAATGGATATGAAGATCACTTTTTTAGGAACCGGAACCTCTTCCGGAGTTCCTTATTTGGGGTGTAGTTGCGAAGTTTGTCAATCATTAAATCCTAAAGATAAACGATTTCGTGCATCTGTTTTATTAGAAATTGAAGGAAAATCAATTCTGATTGATTGCGGTCCTGATTTTAGACAACAAGCATTAAGAGCCGGTGTCAAAAAGATTGATGCTGTTTTACTTACTCATCAGCATGTAGATCACATGATGGGATTGGATGATTTGCGTGTTTTTGGTGAGGTTGATATTTATGCGGATAAAAATACGTGTGAGGCTATTTATCGTGTTTTTTCATACTGTTTTAATAATAATTATCATGGAATTCCTCAGTTCTCTTTACATGAGATATCTAATGCTCCATTTTTGGTTGATGGAATTGAATTTATTCCGATAGAAGTTCTTCATTATAAACTCCCTATCCATTGTTATCGTATCGGAGACTTTGCTTATATAACAGATTTTAAAACGATAGATGATAGCGAAAAATTGAAGTTGAAAGGAGTGAAAACGTTAGTTGTTAATGCTTTACGTTTTAAAGATCATTTCTCTCATGCTACAGTGGATGAAGCATTGTCTTTGATTAATGAAATAACTCCTGATCAGGCCTACCTGACTCATGTTAGTCATGAAATCGGTTTTCATGATGAAGTGAATAAAAAGCTCCCTTCAAATGTGAGATTGGCCTATGATGGTTTGGAGTTATTTGTATAACTTATTATATATCCAATTTGTCAGTAATGTAATTACGGCAATTGTCGTTAATAATATAACTATCCCAAAAATAATTCCAACCGTTCCTAATCCGTATGAAAAAGAAAAAAAGTAGGCTGCGAAAGCCTCGGAAGGATCGAATTTAAGAGGGAAGTTATAAGGTTCAGAAATATAATTCATAATTATAACAAACGATGTAAAACTAATTACTATACTGATGGTATGTATAATTAGTTTTGTAATAAAATTTTTCATAAGAGTTATTTATAGACGTGTTTTTTTATTTATTCAAACAACTTATAAGATTATTTAATAAAAAAACACAAATAATTACACATTGTTCAAATGTAAATAAAATTAAAATTTTTCATGATGTTACAACTAAACGATCATAACAAACATGAGTTTGAGCCTGCTCATACTTGTGAGCATATTATTAATCAAACAATGATTCGTATGTTTAATTGCGGCAGGGCTGTATCTGCTCATGTGGAGAGGAAAAAGAGTAAGTTAGACTTTCGTATGAGTATAGAACCTTCAGAACAACAGATGTTGCGGTTGGAAGAGGAAGTAAATCGGATTATATCTCAAGATTTACCGGTAACGATGTCTTATATTACTCAAGAAGAAGCTAAACAATTTTTTGATTTGAATCGTTTGCCGGATGATGCTTCGGACACGGTTCGAGTAGTAAAAATAGGAGACTACGACCAATGTTTATGTATTGGTGCTCATGTTGAACATACAAGTGAGATTGGGACGTTTAAACTTCTTTCTTACTCTTTTTCAGAAGGAGTTTTGAGATTACGTTGGAAAGTTGTACAATAAGAGTTGCGTTTTGTCAGAGAAATATTTATTCGAAGAGAAAAATGTCTTCGTCCTCTCTTTTCATCAGATATTGTTCTCTGGCAAATTGCTCCAATCCCTCTCTGTTACTTTCTAATTCATGCATTTCCTTATTGCATCGTTCAATCTCCCTCTCATAATAATCAATTTCTTCCTTTAAATCGTTAATCTTTTGACGGTATTCAAGGTAGTCTTTGATATTATATGAATCAATGAAAAATAACCAAAAAAATCCAATCAAAAAGCAAAGTATGTATATACACTTTTTTTTGAGTATGTATGTTTTGAAGAATTGAACTATTTTATCTTTCATAAGAGTAGTTATTTTGTTTGTTGTTTTGGGTATTTATCATTTAATGGTCAGTTTTGCATATAATGACAAAATTTTCTTTTCTCCTGAATTTTCAAAATTGATGGTTAGCTTTTGATTTTTTCCACTTCCTTCTATTGATTTTATGACACCCTGACCAAATCTATCGTGAATGACAACCATTCCTTCTATATAATCTCCATTAGATGCTTCTGTTATATTATTAATAGACGTTGAGTGGATAGCCTTTTCAACTCTAATCAACCGTTTTGGTGATGATAAAGAGGAGTTGTGGTTATTATATTCAGTCGTTTTAGAATTTCCCCACTTACTTGCATAGTTACCTGATGTAGAAGAGGAGATTTTGAATGATAAATCTTCATTATTAATAGATGGAGCTTGAAAAAAACTCTCTTGAGGTAAATCTAATAAAGAAGAATCAATATCTTTTAGAAATCTGCTTGGTGTTGTAAATGACATATTTCCATTCCTAAATCTAGATTTGGCATAAGTAATGATACAATTTTGTTCTGCACGTGTAATTGCTACATAAAACAATCTGCGTTCTTCTTCCATATTTTCAGCAGATTGCATATTCATATCGGATGGGAATAGCTCTTCCTCTAATCCAACGATAATTACATTCTTGAACTCTAAACCTTTAGATGCATGAACAGTCATTAATGTAACTTTGTTGTTGTCCTCTTCATCACCTTCATCTTGGTCGGTAGATAATGAAACCACTTGAAGAAACTCTGAAATTGTATTTAGTTCTTTTCCCTCTTCCTCAATTTTTCTATCACAAAATTCATTAATACCGTTTAATAACTCATTTACATTTTCTAATCTGCTGATTCCATCTGGAGACGTATCTTTTCTTAGGTCCATCAATATTTCACACTCATTCAAAACCAATTCTGCCATTTCGTAAGCATCTGTATTATCCATTTTTGCAGATAAAGAATCAATTATGGATTTAAAATTAGCTAATTTGGTGCAAATACCGGCATTGATACCAACATTATATTGTAGTGGATTCCCAATGATTGTCCAATAGGACACATTGTGAAGATTCGCACACTCTGCAATTTTTTGAATAGTACCATCTCCAATTCCTTTGCTTGGAAATTTCAGAGCTCTTTTTAGAGCTTCTTCATCATCCGTATTGACAATCAATCGAAAGTAGTTTAAAACATCTTTTATCTCTTTGCGTTGGTAAAAAGAGTGTCCGCCTCTGATTCGATAAGGGATTGCTCTTGAGCGAAATGTCTCCTCAAATAATCTTGATTGGGCATTTGTACGGTATAAGATGGCAAAATCATTATAGTTAAACTCGCCTCTCATAGCCAGTATCAAGTTCCCAACCATATCACTCTCTTCTCGGTCAGAATAGGAACTGAGAACTTTTACTTTTGATCCCTCTTCATTTTTTGAATAGACATTTTTCTTGATCTGACCTCTATTTTTTTCAATTAAACTATTGGCAACATTTACAATGTTTGGGGTCGAACGATAATTTTGTTCCAATTTAAAAACCTTAGCGGTAGGATAATTCTGCTTGAATTTTAAAATATTTTCGATATTCGCACCCCTAAATGAGTATATACTTTGAGCATCATCCCCAACAACACTGATGTGCTGATGGACTTCTGCCAATTTTTTTATGATCAGATGTTGTGAGAAGTTGGTATCCTGATACTCATCTACCAAGATAAATTTAAATAACTCTTGGTATTTTCTTAGAACCTCCTCATTATCACGAAATAGAATGTTGGTGTAAAGTAGTAGATCATCAAAATCCATTGCATTTGCTAATTTGCACCTGCGCATATAGATTTTGTATATCTCTTTTAAACGTGGCATTCTTAGGTAATTGTCATAATCTAATTCATCCTTATTCCGTTCGTGCATATTAGGAGTAATCAGACTATTTTTTAATGAAGAAATACGAGAACAGATTTTTTTAGGGAGATAGAGTTTATCATCCAATCCTAACTCTTTAATAATTGTCTTGATAAGATTTTTAGAATCGTTTGTGTCATAAATTGTAAAATCCTTATTAAAATCAATGTATTGGCATTCTCTACGTAAAATCTTAGCAAAGATGGAGTGGAAAGTACCCATCCAGAGGTATGCAGCAGTACGTTCTCCAACAACATTGGCAATACGCTCTCTCATTTCACGAGCAGCTTTATTGGTAAATGTTAATGCCAAAATATTAAATGGTTCGTAACCTGATTTTAGAAGAGCTGCTATCTTATAGGTTAAGACGCGAGTTTTTCCAGAACCGGCTCCGGCAACCACTAACGAAGGACCTTCGTTGTAAATAACTGCCTCTTTTTGTGAATCATTTAATTGATTTAATATACTCTCCATTTATTTGCTTATGTGATGTCATAAATTTTTTTACAAAGATAGTTTAAAATTGTGGGTGTGTCAAGTTAAATTTAAGCTGAGAATCATATTTCTTTATCTGAAAATTCTTTTGTAAAGAAACAAAATAATCTTTATTTTTGTAGCCACAGATAAAGACGAATATGATGTAGAAGCTGTTTGAAATTTTATCAAAAATTTATTAATACAGGATTAAATCATAAGTTCGCCATCTTTGATGGTTGTTTATGACATATTAAATTAAAAACAACTTCTTAATTTTGTCAATTTTTAATATTGTTAATATCGTTGTAATGATAGATTATTTTAAAATACCATCCCCTTCCTATGTGTTGGATGAGAATAAACTTAGAAGAAATTTAGAACTTATAAAAAGAGTTAAGGATAGTGCAGGTGTTGAAATTATTTTAGCATTTAAGGCATTTGCGTTATGGAAAGTCTTTCCTATTATAAGAGAGTATATTCCATATTCCACAGCAAGTTCTTATTCTGAAGCGAGATTGGCGGTTGAGGAGTTTGGAAATCTTGCTCATACATATTCACCTGCTTATACAGATGAAGAATTTTCTGAAATTTTAAGATGTAGTAGCCATATAACGTTTAATTCATTATCTCAATTTAATCGTTTTTATCCTCAAACAAAGTCAGTTGATGGTCGTAAGGTTTCGTGTGGATTAAGAATTAATCCAGAATTCTCTGATGTAGAAACAGCGATTTATAATCCTTGTGCACCCGGGTCTCGTTTGGGAGTTGTTGTGGATTTGCTGGGAGAGTATTTACCAGAAGGTATTGAGGGTTTGCATTTTCATACATTGTGTGAATCAACGTCTTACGATTTGGAAAGAACATTGAAAAATGTAGAGGAAAAGTTTAGTAAATATTTTTCTCAAATTAAATGGATAAACTTTGGTGGAGGACATTTAATGACAAGAGAAGGATATGATGTTCAACATCTAATATCTCTTCTGAAGTCGTTTAAGTCTCGTTATCCATGGTTGGAGGTTATTATGGAGCCGGGAAGTGCTTTTGCGTGGAGAACGGGAGATTTAGTTTCGACTGTTGTAGATATTGTTGAAAATAAAGGTATTAAAACTGCTATTTTGAATGTCTCTTTTGCATGTCATATGCCGGATTGTTTGGAAATGCCTTATAAACCGGAGATTATAGGGAGTGTTGAGAATGGAAAGTATGTTTATCGAATGGGTGGGAATAGTTGTTTATCCGGCGATTTTTATGGTGATTGGTGCTTTGATAAGCCGTTGCAAGTAGGTGATAGGGTTGTCTTCGGAGATATGATTCATTATACTACTGTTAAAACAACTATGTTTAATGGTGTTACTCATCCTTCTTTGGTTTTATGGACGAAAGAAAATGAGATAAAGTTGTTGCGCAAATTCGACTACGAAGATTATAAAAATAGGATGGCGTAGGACTTGTTTTTTTTTCTTAAATATTTTGCAATTTGATATTTTTGTATTATATTTGCATCCGCAAAAGAGAAAGTTGTTCTTTTAATTATGCGAAAATGGCTCTGTAGAGCACAACCTTGCCGCAAAGGATAAGAGGATAACTTCCAACCTTGGCAAGTATTAGATAGTAAAGCGTTACTACGAAAAGTAAAAAAAAAGTATTATGCGAAAATAGCTCAGTTGGTAGAGCACAACCTTGCCAAGGTTGGGGTCGCGGGTTCGAGCCCCGTTTTTCGCTCAATGAATGTTTAAAGGATTGATTGTAAGTAGTCAATCCTTTTTTTGCCCAGGTGGTGGAATTGGTAGACACGCTACTTTGAGGGGGTAGTGCCGGTTTCGGCGTGTGAGTTCGAGTCTCATCTTGGGCACTAAAATCGAATGTTATGAAATTGAATCCAAAATTTATTTTTTTACTTTTATCATTGTTTTTCATCTATTCATGCAAAGATGATAATGGTACACTAGAAGGTGAGCCACAAGATATAGTGGATGAAGATCATCAATTGTTAGATGATCGTTACGGTATTACTGCCGTTTTTCCAAAAGGGGAGTGGTCAAACTCGTATATTGATTGTTTACCACAAGATATAAATTATAAAGAGTATCAATATAGTGCTATCGTAGCAGGATTGTATGCAGATTCATTGATGGTGGATGGTATTCCAAACTATCCGACTACAATTTATTTTATGCGTTTCCATAATGAATTAGATCCTGCTCAATATGAAAATTTCGTCCTTGATTATAAAGATAATTTTTATGACGCTTTTGTTGGACGATTTTTTTATGAAATTTCTCAAGTTACAGATACGACATTAGCAGATTATCCTGCAAAGAGATTTATTGCAGATAGGGGTATAGATAAAGGAGATGGTTATGAAGAGGTATTTTTAATGTATCATAATAAAACAACATACGGTGTGACAATTGTTACCTCTGATAAGAATCACGAAGAGAGTTATCCTAAATGTGCAGATATTGTTTCAACAGTAAAACTAAAGTAACAATAATTTGAGATTAATAATTTAATAATCAAAGAATCAGTGGTGAGTTGTGATTAGGCAGCTCATCATTTTTTTTCGAACAAAATAATAAATCCTCTTGTTTAAAGTAGAAAAAATACTTTATGAAAAACAAGAAATTAACAGCTGCAAATGGGCGTTTCATTGCAGATAATCAAAACAGTCAGACAGCCGGACAAAGGGGACCGGTTTTATTACAAGACCCATGGTTAATAGAGAAGTTAGCACATTTTGATCGAGAGGTAATTCCAGAGCGAAGAATGCATGCGAAAGGTTCCGGAGCTTATGGAACATTTACCGTTACGCATGATATCACTCAATACACAAGAGCAAGTATATTTAGTGAAGTCGGAAAGAAAACCGATTGTTTTGTTCGATTTTCTACGGTAGCGGGAGAGAGAGGGGCTGCAGATGCCGAGCGAGACATCAGAGGATTTGCTATGAAGTTTTATACAGAAACCGGAAATTGGGATCTAGTTGGAAATAATACTCCCGTATTTTTTCTCAGGGATCCTTTGAAATTTCCGGATTTGAATCATGCTATCAAAAGAGACCCACATACGAATATGAGAAGTCCTAATAATAATTGGGATTTTTGGACGTTGCTCCCTGAAGCATTGCATCAAGTTACCATCACAATGAGTAATAGAGGTATTCCATATTCTTACAGACACATGCATGGATTTGGTAGTCATACCTATAGTTTTATCAATTCTGAAAATAAACGTACTTGGGTAAAATTTCATCTTAGGACTTTGCAAGGAATAAAATGTTTGACAGACCAAGAAGCAGAAGCCATAATAGCTAAAGATAGAGAGTCTCATCAGAGAGATCTATTTGACAGCATAGAAAAGGGGGATTATCCACGATGGTTATTTCAAGTACAACTAATGACAGAGGAGCAAGCAGAGACTTATCCAATTAATCCGTTCGATTTGACGAAGGTTTGGCCACATGGAGATTTCCCCTTACATGACGTAGGAATTTTAGAATTAAACAGAAATCCTGAAAATTATTTTGCGGAGGTAGAGCAATCAGCATTTAATCCGATGAATGTCATTGATGGAATAGGATTTTCGCCGGATAAGATGTTACAAGGCAGATTATTTTCATATGGAGATGCACAACGCTATCGTTTAGGCGTTAATGTGGAACAAATACCAGTAAATAAGCCACGATGTCCTTTCCATTCCTATCATAGAGATGGAGCAATGCGAGTGGATGGGAATTATGGTGCCACTAAAGGTTATGAGCCCAATAGCTATGGAGAGTGGGCAGATTCTCCCGAGAAGAAGGAGCCACCATTAAAATTACGAGGAGAAGCCTACAATTATAACGAAAGGGAGTATGATGAGGATTATTATACTCAACCGGGAAATTTATTTCGTTTGATGCCTATCGAAGAAAAAGAGCTTTTGTTTGAAAACACTGCAAGGGCAATGGAGGGTGTCGAGCAATTTATAAAAATCCGACATATTATGAATTGCCATAAAGCCGACCCCGACTATGGAAAAGGTGTTGCAAAAGCATTAAATATCCCTATAAGCGAAATTATGGGAAATGTGTAACTTGACTATGTTTATTTTATCAAAACTTTTGTGTTGTTGATATAATATATGCCAGATGAAAGTTGAATTTCTCTTGATTCATTTTCTTTTAGTGTAAACTTACAGATTTGCTGTCCTAAATTATTGATAATTGTAAAATTGTTTTCTTGCAAACTTTTAATTGTTAGTCGATTAAAATATGAGTAGAGGCGATACGATTTATCAGAGGGATGGCAAATCTGGATTGTAAGATTCTCTGTTTCAATATTGGGGTATTTATTCCCTTCATACACCTCCCATACAGGTAGTGCAACTCCATCAAAGTCGAATAAAGTAGTATTTTCCACTACATTAACATCTGGTTGATTGGTTGAAGTTTTGTGAGCCCATCCGGTTTTATTATTTCCATTTTCATCTTCAACATGTATCATTACCGGATCCCAGTAGAGTGAACCGACACACTCATATTTAGATGTCGCTCCAATACTTTTTAATGCGTTCAATAATTCGGCAACAAAGCTTTTTTGACCTTCGGGCGAAAAATCATAAAAATCTTTGTATTCAGCAGCATTTTCAGTCAATTGTCCCTCCCAACCATCTTTACGAGTAGGGTGAAAATTGTATCCGGACTCCATTATCAAGATCTCTTTTTCGTAACGATGAGAGATGTTTTTGCAATATTCTACAAGGTTGCCTACAGTAGCTTCGCTCCAAGCAGGATAGTA
>JAEIGA010003379.1_pt1 | contig 25036 bp, 42 predicted proteins | sample 9270691 | NCBI WGS metagenome assembly JAEIGA01 (sample SAMN17057246, study PRJNA624740) | gut metagenome | biome: biome; isolation source: fecal sample | host: Bos grunniens | place: China: Xizang | collected 2019
AGCGCAGTATTATTTCACCGCTGCGCTATCGGATAGAAAGGTTTTGGCATATATCAAAGCGTCCCCATTACGCTTGATACCTAGAAAAATATTCGTCAATGTATTTGCGCCAGTCTGCTTCGTATTCCCTGCGGCTGTCGTCCGCTTGCAAACGCTGCAGACACGTTTCTCGGTCTGTGTCAATATGAATCAACTCTGCCCCGTAAACGTCCCGCTTGCGGTCGCGCTCTGCCTTGTACGGCAAGCCCTCAACAATAAAGCAGCGTTCCCAATTCCCCGCGCGCGTCTTTACTGTTTCCAGCAGCGCGTCGCGCATTGCGAATACTTGCGCTTTTAATGCAGGCGGCTTGTAATAGCGAACGCCCGTCACAGCCTGCCACAGATTGTCAATGTCAACGATCAAATCGCTGTTGCCCTTTATGCTGTCGACGAAAGACGTTTTGCCGCTGCAGGGTGCGCCGTGAACTATGTACACTTTGCGCTGGTGACAATAGCCGAAACGCGCGTGTATTTCGTTGTGCGCCCGCTGCGATACCAGCAAAATGTTTTCGGGGTTTAGGCTTATAGCATAGTCGTTGACATTTTGCAAGGTCAGCGGCTTTATGTGGTGCGCCACAATATCAAAGCTGTTCAGCAGCGGTTTGTTGCTATGCTGGCAATACAGAATGCCATCGTCTTTGTTTGTGCGTTCCGCGATCAGCAGCTGGCGCAGCGTGCGCCATTCCTGCGACGCATAGAATTGCGATAATGACGTAAACAAAGCCGTCACGCCTTTTTCAAATACGCAGCCGACGCAAAGCCCGTATAAGTTGTTCCCTTATAGTCGAACTGTACGTACAGCCAATTCGCGCCAAAGAACGTGCTGTAATAGCCATAGCACTTTACAGCAGTACCGCGCGGAATTGTGACCATGACGGAATTTGTAATGCCTGCGCCGTGTCGAACGTTCAGCGCGGACGCTGTGACAGTATACGTGCCAGCCAGCCCCCTGTTGAAATACCTTGCGCTGTTCTTTGCTTTGATCTCTGCAGTTGCCTTGTTTGCCGTTGCTGCAGTCTGTTCCTTTACGGGCTGCGCTGCTTTACGCTTCAAGCCTGCAGCTTTCGCAATGCCTGCCATAGTCGCGTATGCAACCAGCTTGGAATATGCGTCTGTCAAAATGACGGGCGCGTCTGTGGTGCTGTCCATGAATCCGTATTCCATAAGGACGGCAGGTGCTTTGGTATACATAAGCACATAGAAATTCGCAGTCAGCGTCGGGTCGCTTCTGTTGCCTTTCAAGCCGCCAGCTGCAATGCACGCGTCGTAAATTTCGTCGCGGTATTCTGCAGCCTTTGTTCCCTCTTTGTATGAGAACGCGCAAATGCCGCCACCGCTGCCCAAATTGACACCTGCATTATGGTGGATCGCAAGACAAAAGTCTGCGCCCCAATCGTTCGCCCGCTTGCAGCGCGTGGACAGACTGACCTCTGTTTTGCCCGTAGGATCATCGACGCGCAGCAGTTCCACGTTTTCATATTCTGCAGCAGCTGCAGCAAAATGCCGCGCCACTCGGTCGTTCAATGTCCATTCCCTTGTTTGGCTTGCGTCCAGCTTCTTTGGCAGCCGCTTGCCTGCTGTCTGCAGGTAATGCCCCGCGCCGTATGCAATTTTGAAAGCCATTGTTATTCCCCCATCTCTTTTACAATCGGTTCGTCAGTTTCCGTATATACGCGCCCCGCGCTTTCGGGGTCGATCGCTTCGCTGTATCGCACGCCGTCGCGCTCGATCATAAAGCCAGCGTCGGAATATGTGCGATTCAGCACAACGCCGTCGGAACGGGTTTTGTAATACTCTGTGATAATCATTTCCCCACCTCAAATCTTGCTCTCGTCAAGTGCGCCTGTGGTTGTGCCGTCCACAGTATAATCTTCCAATACACGGAATCGGCTAGCAAAATTCGTCCAGTTAGTTGCTTGCCTGTAATCCTTATCTTTATTATTGTCATCGAGCAACGCTCTAGGAACATAGACATAACCGCCGTTGCCCGAATTTATTCTTGTGTTAGTGAAAGCATTCTTGTTATCAAGCGATACAACAGCGTCTTCGTTGCGAAGAATCAAAGCAACAAGATTGGAATTATAAGAAAATGCCGAAGAACCAACAGACACGGCAATAGGTGCGTCAAATATTCTAAACTTTGCACTATAAAACAACTGGTCTGGAATTACTCCAAGCATAGGAAAATATGCTTCTACTAGAGGACATCCACGAAATGCGGCAGCTCCCGCTGTGGTCACAGATGGAAAAATGGCTCTTTCCAACATTTCAAAAGCATAAAACTGATACGCACCGATTTCTGTTACATTTGGCTCGTTCAGTTCGGTCAAGGCTTTAGCCAGCCAAATGTTGTGCATTTCTGCTTTGCCCGCTGCGTATACGTCTTCGCCCAACTCAAAGTGACCAAATGCGGTCATTGTTTTGCCGTTAAACTTCATTTTTTGTCACCCCTCTGCCGTTGCTTACTACGACAATGCTTCAATCAGCATCATGCAGGTATCAATTTGGCTTTGCAAACTTTTGCATTGTTCAACAAGTGCATTTATAGAAATGTTGTGTGCGTTCAGCACTTCGTTTGCATTTGTCTTGACGTTCTGCAAATCGTCGTTTACTGCTTCTATCAGCATCATTGCTGTGTCTGCCGTACTATTCGCAGTAGTAACCCTGCCGTTCAAATCGTTCAGCTTTTCGTTGTGTTCATTGAGAACAATATTTGCATTCTTTATCGTATTGTCCAGTTTGTTTTCTAAGTCCGCAGCCGTGGTGTCGTCTGTGATAATGTACATGCAGTTAGTTTCCTTGTTTGCAATAGCGTTGTACTGTGCCTGCGTGCCGACCCAAAATGACACGTAGCTGCCGCCGTTCTTTTCTTTGATCTGCGTTACAAAGCCCGTGTCCACGTCGCGCACTTCGCCAGTTTCGACAGCTTGCGCAATGGCTGCAAGAATCTGTTCTTTTGTCATGGTTTCATACTTGCAGTTGCTGCCGCAAAAACAGTAATACTTTTTTCCGTCGCTCATTTGCTCATATCCTCCAAATTCAAATCAAAATTATTCGCTTCCGCAATGGCTTTGCGCAGTTCCAGTTCCTGCTTGCGCAGCGCAAGGTTTTGCGGATCGTTCGACCAGTTTTCGTCAAGGTTTTTCAGCAGCAGGTTTATTGCGGCAATATCGCCGTCGACCTCTTTTGTTGTTATTTCCGTGTATTGCGTTTTGTGTCCCGTTTCCACGTCCTGCTTTATGTATTGCTTTTTTGTTTCCAGCGTATGCTTGAATGCGATCCGCGCCAGTTCCCCGCGCAGATCAATGACCAGTTCGGCTTTGCCTTTTTTATAAGCGTCCGCAAATTCGGGCTGTTCGTTTAAATATTTGTGGAAAGTCGTCTTTGCCACGCCCAGCACGTCACACATGTTTTCAACAGTCGCGCCCATCTTGCGCCACTTTGCTATATCTTCCAAGCGCGGCGCAATGTGCGTTTCGTATATGGATTTTCTGCCGCGTTTTCCCGCCATAGGCTATCACTCCAAATAATAAAAAGAGGGCTGGACATTCAAGCCATTTACCGCCCTATGCTTTTCCATAGTCATTGCGCGCACCCTCTTTGTTATGCCGATATTATTCTGCATTCCCTATATCATATTTTTTTCATTTTGTCAAATATCGTTTTCACAGATACATCAAATAAGAGAACGCAAACAAAGCGGCGCAATTTCCCCGCCTTTTTATTCACTTTATCACAATGCTGCTAACAAAGCGACACATTTGCATACGGAGTATATATATACATTTATTTGTACGCCACCCGCAGACAGCGCAAGCGCAGCCTGCCGTTTCTCTTTGGAAACGCCCGTTTTCAGCAGCATTTTATTTGCGGCTTTTTGTCCTGTTTTCTGTAATTCCCTTGAAATGTTGGTGTTTCGCCTTGTTCTCCTGCCTTTTTGTAACTTTTTAATGTCTTTGGATAAAACGTGCATAACTGCATTCTTTTCGTTCTCGCGTATTTATATTGAAAAACTGAAAGCCGCTGAAAACGCCGCTGTGCGCCTTGAGGACGATCTGCAAGAAAGGCGGCAAAAAAGGGCAGGGAATTTTCGTCCCCGCCCTTGCAATCATATTTCTGTAATTTTAATGCCGTACCGCCACAGCAGCAGCTTGCGCTTGATGACGAATTTTGCATAGGCTGCGCTTGCTGGGTCGCGGTATCCTTTCACGTCCTCGACGATCTGCTGCCCGTCCTGCTTGTATGCAAAGTCCGCTTTGTATACGCAGCTTTTTTCTATGCAGCGTTTTCCGTCCTGCAGCCGCTTGCCTGTCTTGCCGTATCGCGGGAATGTTTCATACTGCGCGGGGATCAGTTCAAATTCCTTTTGCAGTTCCAAATCGGATATTTTGCCCGCCTGCAGCAGCAGCTGCAATTCGCAATACCTGCGCGCTTCTTTTTTGCTGTCAAATTCTATGCCGTCCACTGTGACTTTTACATTGCCACATTTCGCGCGCTGCCCGCGCGCTGCTTTTATCGGTCGCATATTGTCACCCCTGCAATATGCCTGTCGACGTGTTTTTGTGTGAACGCGTCAAACTGGTTTTTGACGCATGACGACAGTTCCAAATATGACTTCCCGCGCTCGGGGAATGTATGTATTGCAAAATGACTTTCGGACAGCAGGAACAATGCCGTAAATCCTTGCGGGGAAAACATTTTTATGCAGCTGTCGACGATATGGAAGCCGCTTTCGATCAGCAGCTGTTCGTATCGTGCAAAAAGCACGTCGGGGCGCGTTTCCGTTACCCAGCACGACCAATTATACATTTTCGCTTTCATCAAATAGCACCTCGTTTATTGCAATGTCTGTAAAATTGTCTTTTATGGTTTTCGGATCGCCCTTGTAAAACACTAGAATATTTTGATGTGTTTTCACCAGCTTGCGCCCGCGCATGCTTTGCCGCGCACGGATCGCCGCTGTTCCGACTGGCGTTACCAGCACCGCGCTGTTATATAACTGCATGCCAGCTTTTTCGAATGTGCGGATAACTGACCCGATAAAGTCGTAATAGAAGCCCGTTTTGTTGTTACGTATGTCGCCAACGACGATCGCAGCAAACCTGTCATTTTTCAGCGTCTTTGCTGCAGCTGTGAAAGCTTCGTCCAGTATCGCGTAAAATTCCTCAAAGGTTGACTGGTTGCTTGCGTCGTTTTCCATGTCGCTATATACTTCCAAATCAAAATACGGCGGGCAGGATACCAGCAAATCCTGCGTCCCCTCTCCGACATGCTGCAGCACGTTGCGCCCGTCGTCGCAAATGTACTTTGCTGCAAGCCCGTATTCGTCGACGCGGCTTTGGTTGAAATCGACTTGCTCTTGTCGCAGTTCAATGCCTGTAAATTTGTTGCCCAAACGTGCCGCCACGAAACCGAAAACAGTATCTCCAGCAAAGCAGTCGACCACGTTGCCGCCTGCTGCCTTGTTCGGCATAAAGTACCGAATGAGGATCTCCGCCAGCACGGGGTCGAGGATCGACACGCCCGTTTCGAATTTTGCCGCGTAGTCGTAGTCCTGCAAATTTTTATACGCCACAGCTTCGGATCGTGCTTGCGCCTTGTCGCAGATCAGCTGCTTCCATTGCTTTTTCCTGTCGTTCCAATATCCTTGCCGCGCGTCAAATACGGAAAACGGCGGCACGACAAAGTCGCTTGCAAGATCGTTTGTCGTCTGCTTTTCTTCTGCGTCGTCCTGCTGGGTGTCGTCCAGCTGGTCGTCGAAATCGTCAAAGCCGAAAGCTTCCATGTCAAAGCCGTTTTCTGCAAGGTCTTCCAATTCCGCGTCCAGCTTGTCAAAGTCCCAGCCCGCAAGTTCCGCTGTTTTGTTGTCCGCCAGTCTATAAGCACGAATCTCGTCTTCTGTCAAGTCGTCCGCGATCACGCACGGAACAGCCTGCAGTCCCAGCTTTGCGGCTGCTTTTGCGCGGGTATGTCCTGCGACAATAACGCCGTCTGCGTCGACAACGATTGGCTGCTTCCAGCCGAATTTTTCAAGGCTGGCAGCGACAGCCGCCACAGCGTTTTCGTTGTTGCGCGGGTTGTTTTCATATGCTCGCAGCGTGTCCAGCTGCTTGTATACAATTTTCATTTCGTGTTGCATTTCTGTTTCCCCAATCATTTTGCCGCAGCGTTCAGTATAGCTGCGCCCGTTTTAATCATCATGCCAAGCCCAATCAAAAGATAATACCACCACGCCGCGCCGATCTGCACGCCGATATAAATCAAGCAGAAATACCCTATCATCATTCCGCCCCCTTTCTATGCGGGCAGTTTTCGTCAACGCCGTTGCATTCCGCCCAGCGCAGGCAGCTTTCGCACGGGCTTGCCTGCTGCGCGCGTTTTTCTTCTTCCCTTGCGCAGCGGCTGGACACTTTGCAGCACGACAGAATCGCAAGCAGCACAACCGCCACAATAAGCAATATAGCAATATCCATTTTCAGCCCTCTTTCCCTTGCATGTTAAAACCATAATATATTTCCTTGCCGATATATTGACAATAAGCCATTTCCAGCTGCGCGCCCTTGCTTTGCGTCCAGTCGGGCAAAAAGAAAACAGCGTCTGCGGTGTCGATCATTGCAAAACAAATTCGCATATAGTCTGCTGTGGTCATTCCATCAGCAAGGACAGTGGGCGAAATAACAATATGCCCGTGACCACGTAGCATGTTTTCCACTTCGCGGAATTTACGCTTGTAGTATTTGTCGCCCGTAATTTTGCCCGCAATGTAAATTTTCATATGTTATACCATTTTTCCTTTCCGCTGCCCTTTTAACAGCTGCCCGTCAATATATATTCTGTACCCTGCCGCCCGCAGCGTTGCAACTAGGTCGTCGCTGGGAAATGTTTTTTCCGACGTGCCATAGCACTTTACCTCGCCGTCTTTAATGACAACCCATTTTTCCATGTTTTCAATTCCTCCTGTTGCGCTTTTTCCTCTGCGCGGATTTCCAGCACCCGCGTGTCGCCGTATCTTTCCAGCTGCATTGCCAGCGTTTCTTTGATACCCTGCGCCATGTGCAGCGGCGCATTCACCTGCAATACAATAATCATACAGACCCGCCTTGCTTTGCTTTGCGCAATTCCTCGACAGCAGGATTCCAGCCGCACTTGTCGCATTTTTCGTTTGCGCACGTTACGCCCGAATTGTATTTGCATTCGTTTTCCACTATGCCGCGCCGTTTGTGGTAGCGCGCCATGTTTGCGCATTCTTTGCTGCAGTATTTTCTGTTCCCCTCTGCGCTTTTGTCAATGCCTTTTTCGCCACAGATTACACACATATATTCGCGCATTTGTCAACCCTCCCATACTTCCGCATGATCTTGTCATGGTATTTTTTGCGAATGCGCTTTTTTTGCTGTATTTTGCTCTGTGTACCCATTGGGGGCATTCTTGCTCTGCAGCATTATACGCTGCCAACATCAAAGCAAATTCGCCCTGTGATAATGTCGCATTCATTTCGCAGATACATTCTGCAGCGGCGGCAGCGCATTCTGTGACAGCCGCAAACATTTTGCCTAATGCTTCTACAAGTCGTTCAAAACTCTTCATATTTCCCCTTTCACAGTCCCAGCAGCTGCTTTGTCGCTGCAATGTCGTTTTTCAGCGCAGCGTGTCGTCTGTCTGCGCCTGCAATTTCGATCGGCGTACACATTCCAAGCAGACGGCTGTATATGCGCTCATATGTCACAGTTTCGGGGTTTTTTAATTTTTCCCGCGTCAAGTTCGTTGTGACGATCAGCGGCAGCTTTGCGCGGTCGCGTGCGTCTACGACATCGTACACAATTTCCTGCATGTACTCGGTCTTTCGCTCTGCGTCCAAATCGTCCAATACCAGCAATGGGAATTTGTTTAAACTGTCGTAGTATTCCTGCCGCCCCTCAAAAAGCCCCTGTACAGTATTTGCTATTCGCGAAACTTTTGTTACCAAACACGGCACGCCCTTGTCGATCAGCGCGTTTGCCACACATGCCGCAAGAAATGTCTTTCCCGTGCCAACGCTGCCAAACAGCAACAGCCCTTTGCCCTGTGTTCGGAACTGATCAAAATGCTGCACGTAATTTTGCATGGCAGCTGTCATTTTCGGGTTGCTGCCGTCGTCTGCTGCAAACGTCCATTTTGACATTTCGCTTTCGGGAAAACCCATGCAGCGGTATCTGCTGACTTTGTCTGCAAATTCCCGCTGGCGGCGCGCTTCTTCCTCTGCGTCGCGCTCTGCCTTTTTGCAGGCACACAGGCAGGGCGGCTTGCGGATCGTTCCGAACACCTCGACAAAACATTGTTTCGGTGTGTTGCACTTGCCGCAATACAGCAGCCCGTCTTTCATATAGTCGCCGTCTTCTGTCTTTATCGCTGCAGCTGCGTTGCGTTCAACGGCTGCAAATGCGTCTGCAAAACTCATTATTTATCGTTCCTTTCGCCTTTGTTAGTCGCCAAATAAAATGCCATTACAGAAACAAAAAGCACATGCAGCCAAACATACCCACCACATTTCGTTGCCGCTTACAATTCCCCAAATCATCGCGCTGAAATTGATAAATGCCAGCACAAAGTGCAAAAATCTAAAATTCATTTTGTTTCCCCCTTTTATTCGTCCATTTGCGCCCCGCAATGGGGGCAGTACGGGTATGTGCGGCGGTTGCCAATGCCGCCACCGCAATGCGTACATTCAAACTCGCACCATCTTCCGTTATAAATCCATCGACCTTTCGCCGCCTCCGCTGCAGCCTTGCCGTCTGCATATCCTTTTTCGTACTGATCGCGATCATACTGCAGCGCGCGGATCAATTCTGCTTTGTCCACGTTGATTTCATAGCTTTGAACCGCGCGGAAAATGTCGTTTTCCATTTGTCGCTTTGCTTGTCCGTAAATTATCTCAATAGGTGATTTATACATCTTCTGCCCTCCTAAAATACGCCGTCAAGATCGGACGGCTTGCTGCTGACAGCCACGCCATTTTTCCCTTTGCTTTGCGGCTTTCTGTTTAGATAGTTTTCGAACTTACTGCCAAACAGCGTCGACGGGCGCATGTACTGTTCCCATTCCGTTGCTTTCCACGCTGTCCACATGTTATCCACAACGCGCTTGAAATCGTCTGCAGTATAGCCCTCTTTCAGTCGCGCATTTATATGCTGCTGCGTTGCTTTGCTGCTTGCTTTGTAATGCGTGCCAGCTTTGCTGTTCAAATAGTCAACAACAGCAATATATATTTCTTTATTGGTAATTGATTTATTAGTAGTCAATGAATCAGTATTTAATTGCCCTTGATTTTCTAGGGGTTGACTTTCTATGCCTTGTTTTTCTTCAGCTTGTTTTTCTACTGCTTCGATGTACTGGGGTTGTTCGTAAATGTCATATTGATATTCAAACCTGCCGCTTTCCGTCTGCGCGGGTGTCAGCTTTGTCACAACCAAATACCCGCATTTTTTCAATTCGTCCAGCGCACTTTTTACCGCTGTTTCGTTTTCTTTGCTGATCGCTACAAGCCCCGCAATGGTATAGTCCCAATTATCGGGCAGCGACAGCATGACGGACAACATCCCTTTGCCTTTCATTGATAGCGATCTGTCGCGCAAATGCGTGTTGCTCATTACAGTATAATCGCGTGTTTTATGTACTCTATATGTCGCCATTGCGTTCACTCCTAAATAAAAAGCCATGCTGTCGGGCTGGTGCAAGCAGCTTCGACAACATGGCTATGGTTACGTTATGCAGTTATGCGGAAGCCATATCTTGCACATATCGCAACCGCCTGCATTATAACGCCATCGCGTCCATTTGTCAATATTCTGTTTTTTCTTGCTGACAATGCGGCGCAGTTCCAGTCTGCGCGTCCATCCGTTCGCGCGCTTCCTTTTCCCGCAACGCAGCTGCTGCCATTTCAAACATTTTGCGTGCTGCTGGCATAGGCGTGCTTTTTGCCCGCCATTCAAACCACAAAGCCGCATGTTCTGTCGTTATCATGCAATGCCCCTTTCGTGCCATTTTAAGCCGTTTGCAAGCGCGCTCACGCCGTTTCGTCGGTTTCCGCTGGTGTTTTATCGTCCAGCAGCAAACGCGCGTCTGCGCCGTACAGGACAGCCAATTTCAGCAGCACGCTGTCGGTCGGTCTGCAGTACCCGTTTTCCATCTTTGACAGCAGCGACACGTCAATGCCCTTTTCGCCTGCTGCCGCCAATTCCCGTGCAACGTCTGCCAATTTCAGCCCCGCATTCAGCCGCGCAGCCTTTAGGCGGTTTATGCTGTCCGCAAATGCTTCGATCGTGTCGCGTTCGCTGCCTAGCACAATTCGCATTTGTTTGTCAAGCCCTGCCTTTTTCGCCTTTTGGCGGGTGCGTGCCAGCTTGCGGAAAATGGAAGAAAATTCCGCGTTTATGTACTTTTCGAATTCCTCGCGGTTTGCGATCTTCACGCCCCTGCTGTTGCTGATAATGATTTTTTGGATCACGTCGCTTTTATTGATCGCGCGAATGTCCTTTGTCAGCAGGTGACGCGCTGCGCTGTCGTGGAAAGAATACCACGTAAATTCCTGCGGAAACCATTCGCACAGCTCCATAGCGATTTCCCATTGCGTCAAGTATTTGTCGGGGTTGTTTTTCAAAAGGTTATACAATGCCCATTGTCGGGCGTTCAGTTCGCTTTTCATGCGTCGGGCATCTCCTTTCTTTTTTCCATAGCCCTTTCTGTCGCTATCCGTTCCGAAATGCAGCCCATCATATATCGAGGCAGCGGTTCGCCTTGTGGTTCGCCGTCGCTGTAATAGCAGTTGTATTTTTCTATTCTGCCGTCTACATACTCAATTTGAAGCGTCGGGGTTGCCCAATAGCTGCCCGTAATGCCTGCGACCCTTGCATTTCTAAAGTCATAATATTTCATTTGCTTTCGCTCCTTTTCTTAGAATGGCAACTGCTCGTCGTCGGGAAGATCAACAAAATTCCCCACGTAGTCGCTTGCCGCATAACCGAAAGCAGACCCGCCACCCGACTGCGTAGCAGCACGCGCTGTCGCGCCGCTGTTGCCGTTTTCCTCGTCTTTTTTGCTGTCGCCGAAATAGACGTTGTCCGCGACGATCTCTGCCGCCCTGCGCTTGTTTCCGTCTTTGTCGGTATAGCTGCGCACCTGCAGCCGCCCCGACACGACAGCCATTCGACCTTTTGCAAAATACTTGCTGACAAATTCGCCAGTCTGCCGCCACGCTACGCAGTCGATAAAGTCAGTTTCTTTTTCTCCGCCGTCTTTTGCAGCAAAGTCGCGTTCCACGGCAAGCGCAAAACTTGCAACCGCCACGCCGCTGCCTGTGCGTCGCAATTCGGGGTCGCGCGTCAAACGCCCCATGACGATTATATGATTCAGCATTATGCTGCACCGCCTTTCAGCTGCGCAATTTCAATTCCTGCAGCAGCAAGTCGCTGCATGTCGTCCGCGACAACTGCTTTCAGTTCGTCGCGCTCGGCTTCTGCAGCAGCCAGCTTTTCTTTCAGCTGGTCGATCTGCCAGCTTTGGCAGCTGATAGTCGTGTTCTTTTCCTGCAGCACCGCGCCCAATTCTTTAAGCACCGCGTCGTATTTCTGTTCTGCTGTCATTTTTAACATATGTATATTGCCCCTTTCTTAATTGGTGCGCAATAAGCTGCGCAATAGGTTTCGCGTCAAATGGTTTTTCCGTTGGTATCACGTGGACGCGTATGCTTCCTTTAATCAATTTGCTTCAACTCCTCGACAACAACGTCAGCCAGCCCGAAAGCCGCCTGCAGCCGTTCCCAAAATTCTGCGCTTCCTTTCTGTCGCCCGCTTTCGACGTGTCCGTAATACGGGCGACCATAGCCCAGCCGTGCAGCCATTTCGCCTTGACTTAATTTGTGCAGGACGCGGAATACTTTTAGCTGTGTTCGCATTCGCTCACCCCCTCCCCGCATAGCCTTTGCACCCGCTTGCAGATCGCCTGCGCGTTTTCTTCGCTCCAACCTGCCCAGCGCATAAAATGCAGCATGTGCTGGTCAAATATTGCGGGCTTCATTCCGTCGGCAATGGCAACCGCGCGCTTTTTTGCCCAGCGATCCGCCACAGCCTTTGCATGATCTTCCATATATATTGCCCCTTTCTTGTGTCGCTGCCGCATTTATTGATAACAAAGCGACGCAACGCACATAACTATAAACGCTTGCCCGCCCGATCTTTGCGGGGGCGCACATACCGCCGCGACCGATCGCTGACATAAGACGGCGCAAAACGCAAATACAGCAGACAACCCAGCGCGCCGATCGCGCATGTAATAATAATGACAGTATCAAGCATAAGCCTTTCCCTTTCTGTTAAAAGCGGCGCATTAAAACATTGTAGAAACGTGTTTCTGCTGCTGTAATGCTGGCAGTTATAAAAATTTCGCCGTGCAGTTCTGTGTCGATAAAGTATTCGCCGTTGTCGTCCAAGCAAAGGCGGATTTCGTAACCGCAATCCCGATCCATACAAATAACTTTCATTTTGTTTACTCCTTTCACTTTTTAGCAACGTAGATCATGACAGATCTTTCGACCTCTACCATTTCGCCGTACCATTTCACAAACAGTTTTTCGCCGTCTTTATACACAGTCCGTATGCCTGTTGCGCCCCAAATTCTGACCACTGCTTGCCTATCAATCACTTTCATATTGTTTACTTCCTTTCGATTTGCAACCAAACGCGTGTTCGTTTGTTATGGCATTATTATAGCAAATTGCTACAATAATGCAAACCAGCAAATTCTTCCAAAAAGTTAGAATATTAACGCACGAAGCAGTGAAAAGGCGCATTTTCGTTGGTTTGAAAGTTGCGAAAATGCCGAAAACAAAGCAGATTTATACAACCTGCACGAAGATTTATAGTCCTTTTTGTGCATTTTGTATCATTTTGCTACACATTGTTAGCAACCTGTGTTATATTGATGAAGTAGCGCACCGCTACCATGCAAAAACAGTATCATGCGTTTTACGACTTTTCAATAGAAAGGGGTGTGAACAAATTGTGACAAATGACATCGGAAAGAAATTGCAGACGCTGCGCAAAGGGCGCACACTGTCACAGCAGGAACTTGCCGACAAAATGGGCGTGTCACGTGCGACTATATCCAATTATGAGGTCGGGCGACGCGCGCCGCATTTGTCGGAATTGAAACGCTTTGCAGAATTTTATGGTGTCGGGCTTGATTATTTCGGGCTTGCGTCAACAGACGAACTTTTCGACTTGCTGGCGCGGGCAAAATCAGTATTTGAAAGCCCAAACGTTTCGAAAGAAACAAAAGACGACCTGCACCTGCAGCTTATGCAGCTGTACTTGTCTATCAAAAAATAAAAAGCCGCGCAGCAGCGCAGCCAAAAGGAGAAAACATAATGAGAATTGAAACAGGGGAAAGCGGGAAAGTCCGCGGCACATACCGCGGGCGTTCATATATCCGCTATTCGGATCACAACCAAGACGACGGGTTTTCAGTAGAATACCAAACAGCAGAAATCGAAGAATTTGCAGCGCGCAACGGAATCGACATTTACCACCATCATGTCGACCAAGCGCAAACGGGGACAAAAGTTGCAGGACGCGAAGCATTCTTCCAGCTGATCGAAGCAGTAAAAGACGGCGTCGTTGACGTGATCATTGTATACAAATTAAACCGACTTTTCCGTAACTCATACGAAAGCCAAAAATACCGCAAGATGTTCCGCAAGCATGGCGTAAAGCTAATGTCTGTAACGCAGCACATCGACGAAGACACGTCCAGCGGACGCTTGACAACAAATATACTTTCGGACATTGACCAGTACCAGTCGGAAACGATTTCCGACCACGTGAAATCGTCAATGCGCGAAATGGCGCGTCAAGGATATTACACGGGCGGCAATGTTCCGTATGGTTACACGCTGGAAACTATCAAACACGGCAGCAAAATTCGCAAAAAGTACATTGTCGAACCAACGGAAGCGCAGATCGTGCGCGACGTTTTCAAACTTTACACGGACGGGCATTCTTTGCGCTATATTCAAGCACACCTGCAAGAAAAAGGAATAAAGACGCGACGCGGAAACGATTTCAGCACAACGTCATTGTCGCGTATGCTGGGCAAAGACTTTTATATTGGCACGCTGCGCTATAAAACAGAGGGCTACGACGATATCGTAATGGAAAACGCCGTGCCTGCAATTATTGATATGGCTTCATGGCACACGGCGCAAGAATACAAGCAAGCGAAAAAGCCAGTCAAGCCGCGCAAGCGCAAATCTTTGTACGCACTAACGGGGAAAATCGAATGCGCGCTATGCGGGGAACATTTCTTTGGATTAAAAAGCGGAAACTGGCAGCGAAAGCTATATTTTGAATATCAATATTATATCTGTTCAAAGCGCAAGACGTACCATACATGCAACTGCCGCAAAATTCGCAAAGACAAGCTGGAAAACCTCTTGCTGGAAGAAATCAAGCGCAAAGTATTAAACCCGCACGACATGGAACGGATCGCGCGCGAAATTCTAGACCAATTTGCAGACAACCCGACGATCATTGCAAACGAAATTAAAAAGCTGGAAAAAGCAAAGGCAAAACTTGAATCAAATATCGACGTGCTGCTGGAAATGCGCATGAACAAAGAAATGACGCCTGCTGTGCTGGCAAAGAAAAGCGCAGCGGTGGAAACAGAACTGGCTGCAGTAAAAAGCCGCCTGTTTACATTGACGGAACAACAGCGTCATGCAACAACATACGAAAGCGTAATGGCACACCTGCAGCAGCTGCTGGCGTATGCCAACGGCGAAAACGACGAAGTGCTGAAACTGTTGTTTGACAATGTCGTCGAAAAAATTATTGTTTCGGAGGATAGCGTGGACATTTTCTTGCGTGTCTACGCGCGCCCCTCTGTTGCGTATAAGCAACCTTTCGGGCAGCCGAACGTCGCGTTATACGCAAGTATCAAAATGTAAAGAAAACAGGCGGGGCATTGCGTCCCGCCTGCTTTTGTTCGTTTAACCTGCTCTTGCTTTGCTCTTTGTGATCGTGCCGCTGATATTGTTTGTGCCTTTCGCGTTGACAGGCAATGCAGAAACAAGGTCGTGGCAATTTATAACGCCGCCGCCCGCATATTGGTGAACGGAATGCGTTTGATAATAGCCGCCACGCTCCCACGTCGGGGCATTTACGCCGTTCAAAATAGACACGGCATTTGTCACGCTTGCGGAATGTCCGACGATGGCACTTGTAGTCGCAGAACTGCCGCTGTATGCCATATACTCGCCGCCGTTCAGTCGCAGCAGGGAATTTGTCAACGGGGTAAAGCAATAACTTTCGCCCGTGGTATTTGCAACGCTTGCGCGGCAGTTTGTGAACGTGCCTGTGCAGGACACTTTGCAGGTGTTGTCGCCCGTGATCCAAAAGCGGCAATTTTCTGCATAGACTGCGCCCGCGACTGTACTAAAGCCGATAATGGTTGTGCCAGTCGTCTTTTCGTATACGTTCACGTCCGCGCCGATAATGTGCGCGTCAATGCCGTAGAAAAGGTAATTGACAGCACCTGCAACGACAGGGAAAGCCAGCTGCGAACAGCAGGAAAAGTCAAAAATGATTTTTCTGTTTGCGTAGTTGTCGCCCGCCACCTTTAGCCATTGATACGGCGACCACATGCCGCCGTCGCCGCCGACAGGTGCTTGCGCGCCGAATGTGCCATATACGCGGATTGTCTTGCTGGAATAGTCCGTGCCGCCGTCCAGCCATGCCTGCGCGATCTGCGAAAGCTGCACGTTGTCGTCAACGCCGTTGCACACATAGTCGTACCCGTCGGACACGTTCAACGCAGCGACTGCGTTCTGCAGCTGCGTGATTTCGTCCGAAACGGACAGAATGCCCGTGCCGTCGATCGACTTATATGCCCACACGTCGATTTCTGTGCCCGCCACCAGCGAATTTGTAAAAGTAATGACGTTGCCGCTGCGCGTAAAGTCCACGCCCTCGACAACCAGCACGCCGTTTACATGCACTTCAAGGAAAGACGTTTCTGCGTCAAATTGCGGAATGCTGAACGAAACCGCCTTTCCTGCTGCCGCAAGCGTTGTGCGCCATGTGTACCGCTTGAAAAGCGTTACGCTTGCCAGCGTGTCCTTTTTCGCGTCAAACCAGCCTGTAAAGTCGTTGTCCAGCGACACGAAAAAGGAATTGTCGCCTGCAGTAGAATATACCCAGCCACACAAAGCAGCGTCTGCGCGCGTGTCTGTGACTGTGACGCTGGTTGCGTTTGTTCCCACGTAAACGTCCGCCAGTACCAGTTCGAAAACGTCGCCGCTGCGCACGGGCGCGGGCTTTACAGGGTTGTTCGCAGCAGTACCTTGCACATATCGCAGTTTTATGCTACGCGTGCCAACGCTGTTGTCAAGTCGCAGCACGACCCTGTCCCAGCGGCTGCCGCCTGCAGGGGGTGTCACAGCCGCAAACAATACAGGGGAATCGTTAAAATAATATTTGCCATTGATCCACGCGCGACCCGCGCCGACTGTACAAGCCATTCCGCTTGCGGTAACGCGCAAATCGTCGTTTACGCTGCGTAATACGCCGTTGCTAATAACGGCAGCAAGGTTGTCGCTGTAGTCGTTCGCATTGTATTTGCGGTCGTATTCGCCGTTTGTATATAGTGCGTTAAAAAATCCGCTTCTTTCTGCCATTGCTTATTCCTCCCGTTGTATATTAAGCTGCTGTTCAATTCGCTGTATGCTTTTGAATGCGGAAATGATCTGTGCTTCACAAGTCGCGATCCTTTCCGAATGCTGGTCAACGGATTTTGTCAACTCTCGCATATCGCTGCGCACGTCCTGCAGCAGTTCTTTTATATACTTCAAATCCGCGTGCAATGTTGCTTCCTGTGCGCCCGCGTTCCTGCTGTCTTTGCGTCTATTATTCATAAACGTAGAAACTGCAAGAAAGACAGAAACAACGCCCAGCAGCAAGTCTGTCAAATCAAAGTCGATCATCGGAAATTCCCCTTTACGTTTGGTTATTGGCTTCTATGCTGTAGCCGTTTTCGTCTTGTACCTCCAAAACTTCACGCAGCCGAACGTTTGCGAATTTCCCAATATCTTCGTCCTGTATTGTAACAATGTCGCCCAGCGCGAAATCGCGGTTGTATTTCCAGCGGCTGTTTTGAATATCGAAAGACGCGTCGAATGTTTCTGCCGCCACGTGCATGTCCAGCTGCTGCTTGCCTGCAGCGTGCAGCATTGCGTTGTATTCGCTGTCGGTGTATGTATGTTCCACGTCGCTGTCGTCTTTGTACGTCCTGTTCAACGACGCAGCGTCCACCCACAATTCGCGCCGCTGCAAGCCTGCCTGCGTGCCTGCTATGAGGGAATAAAAACGCTCGACACCCTCACCCGCGCCGCCGATCAGCGCAGCGTTCTTTTCTGTCGTTGCGTCGTACCCGTAGTTGCTGCTTGTCAAGTTGTCGTAATCCTTGCCGAAAATAATAGGATCGTTGCCAGCTGCATTGTCCCAGCTGCGATCAATGCCACCATAGACAATATAACGCAGCTTGCCTGCGTCTTCGTCAAGAATGACAGTCGCGCCCAGCCCGTATTCCTGCAGCAGTTCTTCCGTATATGTCAGCAAATTTTGATACGATACCTGCTTTTGTGCTGCTTCCCCGTTTTCGTCAACAATTTTTTGCGGCAACCCCGCCACGTCGCCCAGCGCAAGCAGCGGAATATTGCGGCGGCTGTCAAAACTGCAGCGGATTGCATTGTTATTGACAAGGCTGCGCACCGCTTCTTCCACATTACCGCGCAAAATTGTTGGCGTGTTGACAGTTCCCGAAAGATTATAGATCAGTCGACGTTCAAGAATTGACTTTGCAAAGCGTCCCTCTGCAGTAATCATCGTACCGCGTTCGGGATCGCCCGCAATAGTGACCTTTTCAATTATGCCAACTTCTAAATCGTCGGGACGTGTAACAAGGTTGCCCACCTGCAACAGCGCGACAACGTCGGGCGACGCTTGCACGTATATTTCAAAGTCGCCAACGCCGAAATATACGCTATGCCAAATGACCGACGCAGCTGTATCGACTATGCCAAGCAATGTCGTGCTGTCGTCGCGAATTTCTACGTATTCAATCGACATGCGCCCTCACCTCGTTATACATAACGCTGCTTGTATATAAGCGAAAAGGTCATATTTGTCAAGCTGTCGTCGTCGCTGTTGATCGTAAACAGGTTGTCGCCCGCCGCCATCTGTAGCCATGTGCTTTGCGGGCGCAGCTTTGCCAAAATGCTTTTGCCGTTCAGCGTGATATTTTTCTGTCCTTTGTGCGTCGTGATTATAACATTGTCGCCCGCTGCCAGCTGCACCTGCTTTGCGCCGTCGCCGTATCCTACGCCAAGAAAATTTCCGTTGCCGTCGTAAATAATCGGGTTCGTGACTGTGTCAAAAGCAACAATGCTGATTTCCATACCAACGGAAACGTCGCCGTCGTTATAGAATTGCTTTGTGCGGATCGTGTCATACTCTCCAAGCGGTATGCCTTGATCGGGAAAATACAGCATACCTGCTGGGCTGTCCGTGAACCAATGCAAGTCGATTGCTTCACTTATTTGCTGCACAATAAAGTCAAGGTCTTCCCAAAACGGCTGGCTGCAGTACATGGAAATTTGCAGCGTGACTGCATTTGACCAGCGCGGCATGTCCACGCTTTCGACAACGCCCGAAATGGTCACAGTTCTTTCGTTCTGTGTCCATACAAGCGTTCCCTGCTGTTTGATCTTTACGACCTGCAGGACAGCCCGCTTTGCGTCCTCAACGTCGACGCCGTCTTTTATGCGCAAGTCAAGGACAATGGGGCGGGCGTTCGCCTGCACATTGTTTACAATGTCGCCGTCAGCCCCGCCCATTGTGCTGCTGGCAATAGACGTTGCAGCAGTCGTCATGCCGTCAACGTGCGTCAAATAGAATAATTCATTTGTTGCAAGGGGCAGCACGCCGCCCCTCGCAGAAATAAAGTCCAGTTTCATGCCGTTACGCTCCTGTCATAGCCAGCCGAACAGCTGCAGCCGTCGCTTGCTTTGTCTTGTACAGTTCGACGCGGCTGTGCGCCTGCGCATAGTTGTTCGTTTGATACACCACAACGCCGCTGCCCGTGCGCCCGCCGATATTGCCGACGACACCAACGCCGCCGTCAAAGTCCATTGCGCCGATAATTTGCTTGTTTACGCCAGCAATGTTCTTTTCAAAGCCCATGCCAATACCCAGCGCAAGGTTTTTGCCGACTTCGTCTGCCATGACTTTCGACGGGGAATGAATGCCGAAAAACGACTTAATGCCGCCCAGCACGCTTTCGCCGAATCCTTGAATTTTCTTGCCGATCCAGCTTGCCATATCGGAAATGCCGTCCCAAAGTCCGCGGATAATGTCGCCGCCGATGTTGGAAATTTCGGAAATTCCCTGTACAAGTCCGCCTGCAATAGCAGAAATAATCATCGGAATATTTGCGACTAGCTGGGGAATTGCTGCGACAAGTCCCATGCCCAATTTAACGATCAACTCAATGCCCATAGCCAGCAATTTCGGCAAATTCGAAACAATGGCTGTCACTAGCTTGTTGATAATGACGGGAACTTTTGCCAGTAGGTCGGGGATTGCCATAATCAAGCCGTCGGCAAAGCCCATGAGCAGTTCAATCGCCGCGTCGATTAGTAGGTCGATATTGTCAATCAGCGTTTCCGCCAGCTGTACAACCGCCGAAATTGCGACTGGAATTAAAGTCGGCAGCATGCCACCCAAACCGACTGCAACCTCTTTGACCATTGTCAAAATTGTTTGCAGAATGTCGGGCAATTTGCCCAGCAAAGACGTGAGCAAAGTTGGTATTAACGACAAGACTGTTTGAATTACGAACGGCGCAATGTCAACAATTTTTTGCAGCGCGGTTTCGATAAGCCCCGTCAAGCCAGCGGCAAGGCTATCCGCCGCGCCCTCTGCACCCGACAGCGCGCCCGCTAAACCCTCACCCATCAGCTTCACAAATGGCATGATCGTTACCAGCAAATCCGCTGCAAGCGTTTTCAATGTCGTCATAATCGGTTCAGCGATCGCGCCCAAATCGTTCATGGCGTTGTTCAGTTTTGCTTGCGCTTTCTGCGCTGCGATAACTTCCGCATTATTTTCGCGGTATGCGTCCGCGCTGTCGCCGTAAAGGTCTGTCAGCGTGCTTTGAATATACGCGGCGCGTTCTTCTTCGGTTGCCAGCGTTTCCAGCTTTGCGTTGTAGTCGTCAAGGTTCACGCCCTGCCATTCCAATGCGTCTGCCAGCACGCCCTGCACGCTGCCCATAGCGGCTGTGGCAGCCATGCCCTCGGCAAGTCCCTCCGTCGGAATGGAATTGCCATATTCTGCCATTACGCCCGTTAAAATGCGGGTATTCGCCGCAAGGTCTTCTTCGTCCTTTGAAAACTTTGCAAGCTGCTGCGCGGCTTCTGTCGCTGCGCCCTCGTCGCCGATAATGCCGTACAGTTCCGTAAAAGTATTTTCTGCAGCTTCGGCAGAAAGTCCAGCCGTTTCAAAAGACGTTTCCAGCTGTCCCATTAGCTTTCGCGCTTCCCGTGTGCTTTCAGCCAATCCAAAAAACGCGCCAACAGCAGCGACGCAGGCTGCGCCGACAGCTTTGAGCGCACCGACTGCAATTTCGCCCGCCTTTTGCCACCCCTCAAGGCTTTCGCCCGTTTCTTCCACAGCGTCGGCAGCTTTTTTGCTTTCGTCGCCCATATCTTTTAGGGCTTGCTTTTGGCTTTTTAACTCTGCTTCGTTTTTGTTGAGCGCGGCGGTTTCGTTGTTGATCTTTGTACGCAGTTCGACTGCTTCTTTGCTGGTCGGGTCTAAGCCCTCGTCAATCAATCTGTCGTATTCTTTCTGCAGCGCGTTGACTTTTGCTTTCTGCATTTCGGTAATGCTGTTGAGCGACTTTATTTTTGCAGTAAGCCCCTCCTCACTTTCGCGCCAGTCGTCCATGCCTGCAGCGGCAGCCTTGAATTCGCTTTCGCTTTCGCGGATCATGCGGTTTGCTTGCGCCAGTCCCGCTTTTAAGTCGGTAACGTCAATCGAAAAAGACGCGCCCAGCGTTTCGTTTGCCATACGTTCACCACCCTACAACGCAGCCCAAAAAGCTGCGCTTTCTTCTCGTTCGTTTGCAATGTTGGCGGGCGCATTTTCGGGCGCATTGTCTGCTTTGAACAGCAGGTAATTTATCAGCAGAATAACTTCGTCGCAGTCCTGCGCCATTATTTCAAACGGCGTCACATTATACGACCTCGCGATAGTTTCTGTCGTCGTCAACATTTCAAACCATACGCAGACAGGGGCGGACGTTACTCCGCCCCGTCCCCGTTTTTTGCGTGTACCCCGATTTTCTTTGCCTTTGCGATCAGCTGCTGGAAAGTATGCAGCACGTCGTCCACGTCTGCGTCCATAATGTCCGCGTCGGTAATGTTGGGGAAAATCTTTTTTACAAATTCATTTACGGCGGCGATCACGCCAGCAGAGGTTTTGCTTTTAAGACTTTCCTCAAGTTCCAACGCCTGCACAAAAATGCCCCAGCGCACGCGGTCGGTTTCAAAGCGTTTTACCACTTCGTCGTTTTCGCCATAAATATTCAGTTCAAACTGTGCCATTTTTATTCGTCCTTTCCTGTCTGCTTGACAAGCTGATTCACGTACACGCTTGCGCCTGCGATCAGCACGCCCTGCGTAATAGCTGTAAACACAGCCAGCGCAACGTCAGCAGCAGTCGCGGGGAAAGCGGTTGCGAAAATCCAAAGCGCGGACAGGGCGACGGAAACGCCGCCCAAAATCCACGGAATAAATTTGTCAGCAATCTTGCTTTTCTTTACAGCTACGCCGAAAAGGTAAAGCACGGGGATCAGTACCAGCAGTTCGGGTTTGATATATTCCATAACTTCCATTTTTTATTCCTCCATATGTGTTGCGCGCTTATTAAACGGCAGTCACTTTCTCGCAAACGCTTGCAAGGTTGTCGGGGGTAACGACCTGCGCAGTCCAATTAGCTTCAGCCAGCAGCTTTGTGGTTGCGGTGTCGATCTTGACGACCTTGCTTGTCTTGCCGTTGGTGAACTTGTGAATGGTCTTGTACGCAGTAAACGGCAGCGTCATGCCTGCGCTGTCGGTTGTGTCGTCGGCAGTCTTGCCAGTTTCTTCTGCGCCGCCGAACGAACACTTGTTAAACCAAAAGTATTCGCTTGTGCCGTCGGTATAGTCCCGCTTGCCGCTGATTGCAAAGAACTTGCTGTGCCAGTCGCCGTCGTCAAGAATCGCGCCTGTTGCTGCGTCAACAGTCTTGCCCTCAATCCACGCAATAAAGGCAGCGCGGACAGCTGCGCCAACAAGGGACAGTTCGGAAGCGTTTTCCTTGCCCACTTCGGCATACAAATTGTTGTCAAAGTAGGTCTGCGCCTTTTCAGTACTCTTGCTAATAGTCAGTTCGCCAGCGGGGATCAGCTTTTCGGGCGTGCCGACGGGGGTATATTCTTCTTCGGTGTCCTTAATTTCACAAATGAAAATGTCGGACAGACCACGCAGCAAACCAAATTTCTTGTCCATGTTTAACCCTCACTTTTATAAAAGTCTTTCGACGCACACAAATTCCATTGCCCAGCCCGTGTGCGTCGGTTCGTCGCTGAGAATGTCGTAACCTCTGCCGTGCTGCACAAAGCCTGCAGCTTTCAAGGCAGCGGCGATTTCAAAAGGTTTCGTATTTACCTGTGCAGGATCGCTGCTGTAATAGACAACGTAAAAAGTCCAGTCAACGGCAGCAACGTCGTTGTCAAAATGCGCGGTGTCGTCTGTGGCAGGTGTCCAAAATGTCACAAAGTCCGCGGGGTATTCTTCGTCGGGGTTCATAGTCCCTTGCAGATATACGTTGTTCGGACAATGTTTGTCCAAAATGTCAATCAGCTTTTGTTTCATTTCAGCCCACCTCTTTTCGCCAGTTCTTTCAGCATTGCTTTTTTACGTGCGTTCATTTTCTGCGCTGCAGATCGCTTTGCGTTTGATATAAAGCCGCGTGGCTCGACCTTACCCCTGTTTGCGCCCTTTTCTGTTGCTCGACGTGGCGTGCCATAGTTCAAATAGCACGCCTTTAAAAAGTCGTCGGGGTTTTTGTTTCTGTCGAAACCATATGCAAACATAAAGACGTTGCCGCGCTTGACTTTGAACGACGTTTGCTTTGCCGCAAGATCTGCAGGAATGCTTTGCTGCGCGTATGTGTCCATTGCATTTTTTACAATGTCGCAGCTTTCGTCAAACAGCTTTTCCGTCACTTCGTCAACGCCGCGCTTTTCAAGCTGCGTCAGCATTTCTGCCATTTCCGCGAATCCGTGGATTGTGACCATTTGCCCGCGTTTTTGATTTGCATAATCTCTTGCCATTGTCAAGCACCGCCCTTAACGCGTCGTACTTTGAACTTCAAAAACTGGTTGCGCATTTCGATATTTTCGGGTTCGCCGATAATTTCGTAAACTGCGCCGTCAGTCAGTCGCACCAGCCTGCAGTCGCTGCGAATGTCGGGGCGATACCAGCAGACAATTTGCGCCGTGTCCTCGACGGACAGCACGCCGTTGTTTGTCGTTTCTGTACCGCCGAACGACTTCCAGTTGACCATTACAACGCCCGCAATTTCCGCATATGTCTTTTTACTAACGCCCAGCACTTTGTCGCTTGTAGGCGTTTGCAAGCGGGTCGCAGTTGTCATTTGCGCCGCTTCACTCGGTCTGTACATTTGTTTCCACCCTCTTTAGCGAAAGCTGCACGACGCGGCTTTTGAAATAATCGCTAAACCGCACGCCGCCGCTGCTGTAATTCCAAAGATCGTTCACGCCCACAGCTAAACAACCGACAGCTGCTGCGCTTTCCGCGACCTCCCGCTGCACGCCCGCGTCAATCATAAATTCCAGCACCTCGTCAATGTAGACGGAAAGCGTTTCGTCTTGATAATTGTTGCCGTTCATGCCCAGCGCGGTTTTTACTTTCGCCAAGCGATCAGCAGCTGTCAGTTGTGCCATGTTGTTTTACCTCTTTTCGGAAAATGTTACGTTGTGACGCATTAAGCCTGTGCAGCGACAACAAAGCCGCCCTGCACAGTAACGTCGCCGCCCAGCTGCACGTCGCCAGCGATAGCCAGCAGACCCTTGTTAAACTTGAAATCGTCGGACACGTTGATTTCGTAGTTGGAGAACAAAGCCAGTTCGAAATTGTTCATCTGTCCATAGACCTGCTTGCCAGCCAAATTGCTGTTGATAACGTAGGTCACAGCCAAACCGCCGTCCTTGATGATGCCAGTGTTGGGGTTGGCAGCGTCGGGGGTGATCTCATACACAGGCTTCTTGTCGCTGCCGCGAACGTCGCCCAGCGCGATCAAATCAGCCTTGTTGATCTGCAGGACAGCTGCGCCAATAACGCTTTCGTCGCCGCCGTAGGACAGGGCGACAGTACGCAGGAACTTTTCGTCCAGCGCAACAGTCTTGGAAACGATCAGCTTGGAAGCCAGCAGCTTCTCGGTGATAATAGCAGCAGCGCGACGACGCAGACCAACCAGCGCGGATTCATTGACCTTTGCAGCGTAGGCAAGGGGGGTCTGCTTGCGTGCCTGCTTGGAAATGTAGCCAATGACAGTTTCGGTCTGCGGTACGATCTCCACAAAGTCGAAAGTGGGTTCGCTTTCGTTGTAGTCTGCGCCCTCTGCAGTAGTTGCAGCGGCTGCGTCGGTCAGCTGGTATGCGACCTTGTATGCGCCCATGCCGCTTGCGTCGACAACCTTTACCATGTCGACAATGGAGGACACGCGTGCGCCCAAAATGTCGTTAATGCCTGCAACCTCGGTGGGGGTTGCCAGCTTGCCAGCGGATACCAGCACGGCGCGGGCTTCGGTGTTGTCGATCACGTACTTGCCGTTTTCGTGCA
>JAEIGA010003380.1_pt1 | contig 25036 bp, 36 predicted proteins | sample 9270691 | NCBI WGS metagenome assembly JAEIGA01 (sample SAMN17057246, study PRJNA624740) | gut metagenome | biome: biome; isolation source: fecal sample | host: Bos grunniens | place: China: Xizang | collected 2019
AATATTCCATTGGAATGTCAGAAGTGGCACTTCAATAAACTAATGACACTCATACGTGTTTGTAACGAGAAGAATAAGCCACCGGAGAAGAAATCTAAAGCACAGATTGCTAGGGAATATGCATCGATAAATGCAGCTAGAAGAAAAGCGACAAAGGCTAGAAAAGAAGCAGCCGCTAAAGGTAAAATGCCATGATAATAGTAAAAGACATTTCGAAGTTCAATCATAAAAAAGGACAAACATCGAGAATCAAATACATAGTTATACATTATACTGGTAGTAAAGCAGATGCTAAACAGCAGACTGATTACTTTGCCAGTGGTGACAGAGGTGCCTCAGCTCACTATTTTGTGGGTTTTAAAGGTGATATTCGGCAGTCTGTAGAAGACTCAGATGTCGCCTGGCATGTGGGATCCAAAACGTACAAACATCCTTACTGCCGCAATAATAATTCCATTGGAATAGAGCTTTGCTCAAAGACTAACGCCTCCGTAAACGTAGCTGACGCAAATTGGTACTTTGAGGATCCCACTATAAAAATGGCAGTAGAGCTTACGAAAAGTCTCATGAAGAAGTACAATATTCCTATTGAAAATGTTCTTAGGCATTATGACGTGACTGGAAAATGTTGTCCAGCTCCGTTTGTATTTAATACGGGAAAGCATACATGGGACGAATTTAAGAAAGCTCTAATAGGTGGGGAGGTAAAAGTGTCTAAAAAAGAAAACACAGATAACGCGAAGAAGATATGGGATTATTTAAAGGACAAAGGACTTAATGAATATGCCGTTGCCGGTATCATGGGTAATCTTTATGCTGAAAGTGGTCTCAATCCGATCAATCTTCAGAATAGTTTCGAGAAGAAACTTGGAAAAACTGATGAAGAGTATACAAAGGCTGTAGATTCTGGACTCTATACAGAGGAAAGCTTTATTAAAGACAAAGCTGGTTACGGATTAGCTCAATGGACATTCTGGACTCGAAAGAAAGCCTTGATCGAATATGCCAAGAAACATGGCAAATCAATCGGAGATCTCGATATGCAGCTTGAATTCTTCTATAAAGAGCTGTATGTAAATCCTATTCTTTACAGAGAGTTGAAGAATTCAAAATCAGTGAAAAATGCATCAGATGCTATGCTTCACAAATATGAAAGGCCTGCAGATCAGTCTAAAAAAGTAGAAGAAAAGAGGGCTTCTTACGGACTCACGTTCTACAAGTTATACGCGGAAGAAACCAATGAAATTCCTGCACAAACAGAAGAATTCAAAGTAAAAGTTGATATCGATTACCTTAACATCAGAAAAGGTCCCGGCATGAATTATGACAAAACCGGAGCATTTACTGGCAGGGGAGTATTTACTATAGTCGAAACTAGTGGTAACTGGGGACGACTCAAGTCTCCGGTTGGTTGGATATGTCTTGATTATGCTGAAAAATTATGATTGGAATAAGTATTCACCATAAAGGAAACTTTTCTAAAACGGACAAGTATCTGAGAGAACTCAGAAATAAGAAATTTACAGCAATACTGACAAAATATGGAGAAGAAGGTGTTAGGGCTTTACAGTCAGCTACACCAAAAGACACTGGCAATACCGCTCACCGTTGGAGTTACAAAATAGAAGATAAGGGAAACAAAATAGATCTTGTGTTCACAAACTCAAACATTAACAAAGGTGTGAATATTGCCATCATTCTTCAATATGGTCATGGAACAAGAAATGGCGGCTATGTGGAGGGAAGGGATTACATTAATCCAGCATTGCGGCCGATCTTCGACAAAATTTCAAAAGAGGCCTGGGAGGAGGTAACTAAATTATGAGTAAAACGATTGATGAACGAATCGTTGAGATGCGGTTCGATAATGCTCAGTTTGAACGTAATATTAGTACCTCCATGGGTACTCTTGAAAAACTTAAAAAGGCTCTCGAGTTAAAGGGAGCAACCAAAGGTCTTGAAGATGTCTCTAGAAGAGCATCGAAAGGCATACAGATGGATCGAATTGCAGACAGTATTGCTGCTGTTGAACGTAGATTTTCAACAATGGGTATTGTCGGCATGAGAGTAATCGAACGACTTACTGATACTGCTTTAAACTTTGCAGGCAGCGTTATGCGAAAAGTCGGCGATAGTATCATATCTGGAGGTATAAGAAGAGCCCAGAATATTGAGAATGCACATTTCCAGTTACAGGGTCTTATAAAAGACGAAAAAGAAGTGCAAGCGGTAATGGCAGATGCGATGGATTCTGTTGATGGAACAGCATATGCTTATGATGAGGCTGCTAAAGCAGCATCTATGTTCGCGGCAACCGGCATGCAATCCGGAGAAAAAATGCAGCGCTCCCTAAAGGCAATCACAGGTGTAGCAGCTGTAACAAATAGTGCTTATAGTGACATTTCGTTTATATTTACCCAGATCGCCGGTAAGGGTCGAATCATGGGTGAAGATTTGAACCAGTTTGCAAACAGGGGCCTTAATGCAGCAGCGACATTAGCCAAATACTATAGAGAAGTAAAGGGCGAAGTCGACATGACAGAGCAGGGCATAAGGGATCTTATATCTGGCAAAGATACAAACGTATACTTCGAAGAGTTCGCTGAGGCTATGGCATGGGCGTTCGGTGATCAGGCGAAAAAAGCTAATGAGACCTTTCAAGGAGCGATGTCAAATATTAAAGCAGCTTTAGCAAGAATAGGTGCTAAGTTTGTATCGCCGTTACTTGTTCAAAATGGTGAGTTTGTAAAACTGTTTAACGTCATAAGAGAAAGAGTTAATGACATAAACAAGCAGATAGACCCATTTGCTAGTAAGTTTACTGCTGGTATAAAGTCTATGACCTCGGCATTGACTGAGCAGATTGGTAGTTTCGATAATCAGCGTAGGATAGCAGAAACGATGCCAAAACTGTACAGGGTATTTGCAAATAGCATAAATATCGTTATCCACGTATTTAAGGCTCTTGGTACAGTTGTTAAGCCTGTTGTACAGGGCTTACAGAGATTTATCCCATTTGATATTTTGGATAGGCTCGGCAATTTCACGGCAAAGCTCGTGCAGCTTACTAAAGGCATGGGCGTTAACGAGAAAATTTCAAATAATATCAGAAGAACTTTTCAAGGTGTATCAGCTGTGTTTCATATGGCTGGAATGGCTGTTCAGGCATTTACTAAAGTATTCGGTGCTGATTTAGTGAACGCGTTTAAGACCGCCATGGATAAGTTTTGGGAGTGGGAAGCTAAGATTGGTGATTGGCTTCTTAACATAGACAAGGCTGTTCAGAAAAATGACACTTTTGTAAAGGCTTTCGAGAAACTAAAAGAACTTCTCGGCGGTATCAAAGATCTATTCACAAACCCTATTCAAAAGCTAAGAGAATTCGCAGCTACAAGCGAAACATTTAAATCTATTGCTAATGCAATATTAAAGACCAGAGACGCATTCAAAGAATTATTCAAGGTCGTGTTCCAAGATGCTGACTTTTCTGGATTAGGTGGGCTTGGAAATAGATTTGGAGATATGCTTACTGGGTTTATTAACATACCTATCACATTGTTAAAGAAACTCGATCAGGGATTCAAATTTATAGCGCCATCTTTGTACAAATTTGGTGGCGGAATTGTTGATTTCCTTAGACAGGTTGTAAAGGGATTTACCGATGCGTTTAACGGCAAAGGATTCAAGTCTGTAAATGATCTTATTAATGGTGGAGCATTAACTGCTATATCTATTGCATTTCTCAGTTTCTCAAAAACTGTAAAAAAAGCATCTGCTGGATTACAAAAGTCATTTGATAAAACTGGAATATTTGGACAGAACGGAATATTCGGTCGTAATGGTATTTTCGGATCATTTGGTAATGTCGGTTATGCAATAACTACCACACTCAATCAGACAACGGCCGCATTGCAAACATTCCAGAAGAAGTTAAAAGTAGATACTTTGAGAGAGCTCGCTAAGGCACTCGGAATATTATCAGCTTCGCTTCTTGTCCTGTCAATGATAGACTCAACCAAGCTTACAACATCGCTAGGCGCTATTACCGTTTTGCTTGTTGAAATGACGGCAGCAATGGCAGTTCTTAACAAAATGCTTTCCGGACCAAATAACGTGCTTGGAGATGGCAAGAACGGAATAAAGAAAAGTATTTCGGGTCTTATTGACTCGTTCTCAAGTGCTGTGACATTAAATGCAAAAGCAGATGCAATGTCTAAGATAATGCTCAGCTTTTCTGGTTCTATACTTATGCTATCATTTGCACTTTCTAAGATCGCGTCAATTGATCCTCAGAGATTATGGCAGTCTGTTGGAGCCATTACAGCTCTTATTGCAGAGCTAACCGCGGTATCTCTTGCCCTTACGAATTTCAATGGAGATGCTGCTATTGGTTCAGGTGCCTTAATTGGATTTGCTGTTGCTATTGGCGTTATGACCTTAGCACTCTCAGGTATAGCAGCGATCGATCCTAATAGATTAGGAGCAGCTCTTGAAGTTATCACAGATCTTGTCATCGAGCTTGGATTGATATCCTTAGCATTGACAAACTTCAATGGTCAGGCAAAATTAGGCTCGGCTGGACTCATAGGTTTTGCTGTTGCTATAGGATTATTAGTATCAGGTCTTGAAAAGATAGCGTCTATAGATCCGAATAGACTATGGGACTCTATAGGAGCAATGGGAGCCCTTATCGCCATGCTTACAACAGCATCGTTAGTACTTACTAACCTAGGAAATGTTGGAGGAAAAGCAAAGATAAGTGCAGTTGGTCTCATTGCTATGGCTGGAGCGGTTTATATTTTATCAACGGTTGTTGAGAAATTCGCGGCAATGGATCCTAGCAAAACATCACAAGGTTTAATTGCTGTTGGCTTAGCTATGGCAGAATTTGTTGCTGCTACATTTTTAATGGGTAAAGCAGATCACGTACTTTCCTCTGCTTCAGCATTGTTGATCATGAGTGGAGCGTTGACGATCATAGGCAATGTGATGCAGAAACTTGGCGGTATGAAGTGGGAGGAACTCATACGTGGACTAGTCGGTATGGGTGGCGCCCTTGCAGAAATCGTGATAGCCCTTAAGTTCATGGATGGTACAGCTGGAGCAGCTGCTTCCCTTATGGTCGTTTCAGTGGCACTCACAATGCTATCTGGAGTTCTTAAGGGACTCGGTTCAATGCCTTGGCAAGCTATCGCTCTTGGTCTTGGAGCTATTGCAGCAGCATTTACTATCATAGGAATAGCCGGTGCAGTATTAGGTCCAATAGTTCCTGCAATACTTGGACTATCCGCAGCAATTGCTATTCTTGGTGTAGGTTGTATAGCAGCTGGTGCTGGTCTAACGTTATTTGCAGCTGGATTAGCATCGTTGGCCACAGCTGGTGTTGCCGGCGCTAAAGCCATGGTAGAGGTTATGAACATCCTCGTTGTTGGTGCAGCAAATGCTATAGTCGAAAAGGCGGATGCAATCCTCAATGCAGTAACAACATTGATTCAAATCCTTATCAAAGCTATACTCGATAATAAGCAACTTTTACTTGAAACATTTTTATCGTTCCTGTTAGACACCCTTACAACGCTAAACCAGTACTTGCCTCAGATAGTTGGCGTTGCAATGGATCTTATAGGAAATCTTATCCGCGAAATCGGTAGTAGATTACCTGAGATAGACATAGGCTCTGTTATTGCTGGGTTCATTAATAAGCTCGTGCAAACTGTAAAGGATGTATTCAGCAAGATAAATTTCGGTTCTCCTGAAGACATTATTAAGTCAATTGGTGTATTTGCTCTTGTTACGGCACTTATGTATGCACTTGCTAGTGTGGCCGCGTTAACACCGGCTGCTATGGTTGGTGTATTAGCAGTAGGTGCTGTTATAACCGAGATGAGTATTGTTCTTGCTGCTATTGGTGCTCTTAATAAAATTCCAGGTTTACAGGAATTTGTTGAGAGTGGCGGAGATCTTCTTCAGGCTGTCGGTACGGCCATCGGTCAATTTGTCGGTGGTATCGTAGGCGGATTCGCTGAGGGAGTTACTTCTGCATTACCACAAATAGCTACTGATTTAAGTAATTTTATGACTAATATTCAGCCGTTCATAGATAGTGCGTCAAAAATAGATGCCAGTCTTTTGGAAGGTGTTGGATATTTGGCTGGAGCACTTATTGCTCTTACAGCAGCAGAGTTGATCAATGGTATAGCAAACTTCTTTGCTGGTGGAAAGCTAAACCTTAAAGACTTTGGTGATCAGATTGCTGAACTTGGACCAGGAATTGCCAAGTTTGGTGAAGCGGTAAAGGATATTAATCCAGCCGCTGTAGAGGCATCTGCTAGCGCTGCTAAAATGATAGCCGACCTTATAAACACTCTTCCTAGAGAAGGCGGTATTCTTGAAAAGATATTTGGTCAAGCTCAGTCTCTTGGACAGTTTGCAGCTGATTTGGTGCCATTCGGCGCTTCAATGAAGGCTTACTCATTAGTTGTTCGAGGAGTAACACCTGAAGCTGTAGAAGGCTCTGTACGAGCAGCACAGATGATTGCTGATATGGCCAAGACCTTACCGAATTCTGGTGGTCTATCCGCATTGATATTTGGTGATAACAAATTATCAGACTTTGCCAAAGAGCTCGTGCCATTTGGTATTGCTATAAAGGCTTATTGCGGGCACATACAAGGAGTAACACCTGAAGCTGTAGAAGGATCTGTTAAGGCTGCTCAAATGATGGCGGATATGGCTAAGACGTTACCTGATTCAGGCGGATTATCCGCATTGATATTTGGTGATAACAAATTATCAGACTTTGCCAAAGAGCTCGTGCCATTTGGTTCAGCCATGCAAGAGTATTCTAAAACTATAGCTGGTATAGATAGCGAAGCTGTTACGGCATCAGCAAGTGCTGGAATGGCTCTGGCAGAATTGGCTAATAATTTACCTAATGAGGGTGGTATTATATCTTGGTTTACCGGAGATAATACGATTAGCACTTTCAGTGATAATCTGAGAGGACTTGGCGAGGGTATTGCTGCTTATTCAAATGCAATCTCCGGAAAGATCGATCTTGTCACTATGAATAGTACCATGACTGAATTAAAGAAATTAGCTGAACTTGGACAGACATTAAAATCCGTTGATGTATCAGTATATTCTGGATTTGCTCAGTCTTTGAGAACTATGGGTGAAAATGGAATAACAGCATTTGTTGGCGTGTTTGACAATGCTAGTGCTACTGTGACGTCAGCTATAACTGCTATGATCAATACGGCTATAAATGCAATTGTTAATCAGAAAGCTAGCTTTAACAACGCTGGTACAACAATAGGTCTAACTATATGTCAGTCAATGCAACTTGGAATTATTAATAACACTCCTCTTGTGACAACGACTGCTAATACAACATGCCAAACCATAATATCAACATTCAAAGACGGTCTTCCTATATTGATATTTAACAACTTTGGCTCCATTACTATTATTACGAGTATCATTAATGGTATGAAGAATAAAGTTCCTACTCTTCTTAGCACGATCAGAACCATCTGTACACAGATAATCACGACATTCAGATCAGGTTTACCGATAACAACATTTGAGGCTATTGGAAGGACAGTTATTCAGGGTCTTATTAATGGTATAAATGACGCTGGTAAAAAGCAGGAACTTATCAATGCCTGCAAGAAGATTTGTGAAGACGTTATAAATGCCATTAAGAACAACATGAAGGGCTTTGAAGAGATTGGTAAAGCCATAGATGATGGTATCGCCAAGGGTATCAAGGATAATGCAGCAGTAGTGTCAAAGGCTCTTGAAGATGTCGTTAAGCAGGCTATAGCTAAGGAGAAACAGAAATTAGGTATAAAATCTCCTTCACGTGTTATGGCTGAAGATGGTAAGTATATGTCGCTAGGTCTGGCAAAGGGTATTAGTGATTATGCTGACAGAGTAGTAAATGCAACAGATAGTATGTCTGATAGTGCACTTGACTCTATGAGAAAGGCTATCAGACGCATATCAAGTCTCGTTAATTCTGAGATGGATGTTCAACCTACTATTGCTCCAGTAGTAGATTTGACAAATATTCAAAATGGAGCAAAACAGATGAGAGGAATCCTTACAAAGGGTATCTCGACATCTATATCTTATAATAAGGCGTTAAGTGCGTCACTATCAGCTAAAGCACCTGACGAATTTAGTAACCCTACCGATAGAACTTCTACGGTATCTAACAGTTATAATTTCACACAGAATAACTACTCGCCGAAGGCACTTTCAAGGAAGGAGATCTATCGGCAAACAAAGAATCAGTTCTCTGCACTGAAAGGAGCGGTGAGTGGATGATTAAGTCATTAAACGTACGAAACTACCTTGGTGACGAGATCAAAATTACATTGACAGAGGATGAGCCCGACCATGGGCTCCTTCTCGAGTCAATTACTGGTCTTGGACCTGTCAAGGCAGACATAAACACGATGGAACTGGTAACACATGACGGATCACTCTATAACTCAGCAAGAGTTGGAGAACGTAACATAGTTCTCAAATTCATTTTTACAGGAGATATAGAAACGACCCGTCATTTAACATATAACTACTTTCCGCATAAGAAGTTTGTGGATCTAACAATTGAAACAGATTACAGAACACTCATGACGAGAGGGTATGTCGAATCAAATGAACCTGACATATTCTCGGAAAAAGAAAAGTGTAGTATATCGTTGATTTGTCCAAATCCTTTCTTATACGCAACAAGTAATAGTGAAGTATTAGCAGAAGATGTAATAAGGTCATTTGAATTTCCATTTGAGGTTGATCAGACGATTTATTTCACACATGAACCAATTACAGATTCTTTAGGTGATACACTTCTTGATTCTACAGGTGAAGAAGTCTTAGATTCTCAGCTAGAAAGAGTATATGATCCAAAGGTAATAGAATTTGGTGAGATCGTAAAATTCCCTGAGGCTGTGATAAACAATGATGGAAATGTTGAAGTTGGCGTGATATTGTCATTCAAGTTTTATGGAAATGCCGGCGATCTTGCAGTATACAATGCGGGATCAAAGCAGATAATGACAATAAATTTAAGCAGAATCGGGTATGTAGATGGATTGTCTATTAGTGCTGGTGACAGACTTACTGTAAATACAAATTTCGGCGAGAAATCAGCAATGTTTAGACATAATGGAATATGGCACAACGTATTATATTGTCTTGAGGAGGATCCTGATTGGATTCATTTGGTTAACGGCATAAATACGTTCACATATTCTTCAGAGTACAATCAAGAGAACGTTGAATTTTCTGTAATAAGCGATAATGCATATGAGGGTATTTGATATGGAACTAACAATATTAGATCAAAGATTTAATGCTATATATCGAGTAGATACCTTCGAAAGTGCTGTATGGACAGAGAGGTATATTGGGTATGGCGAATTTGAGCTTTATATGCCTCTTGACTTAACCATTCTTACATATGCCAAGTTAGATAATTATGTTCGTATATCTGGTTCTGATAGACTAATGATTATAGAAAACATTGAATTGGAGTCAACATATGAGGATGGACAAAAAATTAAAATAACCGGAAGATCCCTTGAGTCCATTTTGGATAGGCGAATTATTTGGAATCAGACGGTTGTTAACGGTGATGTTCAGCCTGTAATAAAGAAACTTATAAATGAAAACATCATAAATCCTTCGATTAGTTCTCGCAAGATATCAAACTTTACATTTGTAGAAAATGACATTAATGAGGAAGAAAGCGAGAATGAAGAGGAAGATTCTGAAGTAAGTGCTCAGTATACTGGAGATAATCTATATGATGTTATTACGGATATTTGCAACGCATATGGAATCGGATTTAAGATAACACTTAATGACATATGTCAATTCGAGTTTTCTTTGTACAATGGAACGGATCGTACATACGAGTCTAATCCATATGGAAAATTTGTTACATTCTCCCCCACGTATAACAATCTTTTAAGTAGTAATTACCTTGACAGTAAATCTAACTACAAAAATGTAACTCTTGTAGCTGGTGAAGATCCTGAGGAAGGCTCTGATTCATCCACAGAGGGATACGATCGAGTAAGGGTTGTTGTTGGGGAGTCTTCCGATCTAGACAGACGTGAACTATACACGGATGCAAGAGATATACGATCTAAACTCGATGATGGTACAGAGATATTAGCAAGGCCGTACAGAAATATGCTTAGACAGAGAGGATCTGAGAAACTTGCTGAGCATATAGAAAGTATAGCTTTTGAGGGTGAAATTGATACACTTCATACCTATATTTATAATGAGGATTACTTTATAGGTGATATTGTAAAGATCAAAAACGAACTAGGTATCAGCGCAAGAATTAGGATTACAGAAATAGTAAGATCTCAGGATAAAGAGGGATATAAGATTTATCCTACATTTGAAGTATTGTGAGGGAACGCGTATGAGTTTAAAAAGTGGATTTTTTAACTCGGTTAATCATGATAGAACGTATGATGCCGAGGATATGGCAAGTATATTTGATGGCGCCTTTTCAGACGGCGTCTTTTTTAATGTAAAAATTAATGGATCGCTTGAAAATAATGAGCATTTTTATGTAACTGCTTCGGGAACAGGAGTCAATGTAGGTACAGGCAAAGCTTGGTTTGATCATACATATACTCTGAATGACGAACCACTTTTTGTAGAACTCGATGAGCCAGAGGGCGTGCTTAATAGAATTGATGCTGTTGTTCTTGAAATTAATAGAACGATGGATGTTAGGCAAAACAGTATCAAAGTTGTTAAAGGTACACCAGGTTCAAGCTCAAAACCTCCAAAGCCAAGCATGGTTAAATCAACACTTATTAATCAGTATGCTTTGGCGTATGTGTATAGACCTGCTGGCTCGGAGACGGTTTATCAAGCAAGCATAGAGAATGTTGTTGGAACAGAAGAGACACCTTATGCAGCCGGTCTTATACCTATGGATCAGAATATACCATTTAACTTCGGCATTGATGGGAATGGTAAATATGGTTATAAAAAAGTTGGATCTAGCGAGGTAACACCATTTACACCGTTTAGATTTGGTATCGATTCCGACGGAAATTATGGTTATTACAAGGATGGTGCTGATACAGTTACCCCTTTTAAAACCGGCAGTGGAGGTTCTTCGGCAGCAACCTTTAAGAAAGTAGCCACGGTTTCATCTAATCAGACTATAAATCTTATAAACAAGTCTGGTTTCGAAGAACTTTGGGAAAATCTCACAACCTCGAACTTCTTTGTACTTATTAATGGAATAAACGTTAATAAGCCTAGGAATACCAGCGAACAGATTAGATATGCAACGTTTGATGGGTTATATAACATGACGAGGGATTATAACGAGATCACAGCAATTAATGTATCTTTAGATGAATTGGCGTCGAATATCGATATAAAACCATCTTTATCTTATAATCCAGATACAGGAAATCTTAGCATTACTGGTATGAGTGGTAGTGCATCTCATACGTCAAACATTATTAAAACTATTAAAACTTTTAAAGCCGGAACTGGTGGAGGAACACGAGAATACACATCCACTGTAGGATCACTATCAAACAGCTTAACAGTTTCAGTTACCATAGACATATGGGTAGCATACTAAACAAAGGAGGAATTCAAAATGGCTAATCTTAGTAGGGTTGAAAACATTCTTACAGATGGCGAAGAGTACAATGGACCGCTATTATCCAGAGTAGAAAAGCTCCTTAAAGACGGTGGAGCTGGCGGTGGCTGTCACTGTGACGACAATGTAACACCAGATCATGATCTTTCTGATGAAAACGTTGACAATATCATGTCAGAAATTAGTACTGACAACGATGATTAACAGGTAATTTGTGGTATAATACCCACTTATTATATTTCCTGCCAAGCCAGAATTGGGATGATTAATCGTTTAACAAGGAGGTATTCAGTATGTCTGACGCTTACAAAGAATATTTTCAGCGTAATATGAAAAAAATCATTGCCAAGTTTGGTGATGTTGCACTTCTTGACAAAATAGCCGAGTCCAACCTCGCGTCGGCTCTGGCTACCAAGATTAATGGAAAAGCTGACAGTACAGCAGTTACAACACTCATTGGTTCTGATACTGGTAAGAGTGTTCGTACAATTGCTAATGAGGAACTTGCTGCTCAGCTTATTCCTCAGTCGGCTCAGGAATCTCTTGATACTCTTCAGGAGATCGCTGCTTGGATTCAGTCTCACCCGGAAGAGGCTTCTGCTATTAATGCAAAGCTGACTCTTGGTACTCACGCTGTTCCTAAGTATGTAGCTGCAACTGGTACATATGTTGAAGGAACAACTTACTATACAGACGCTACTGGAGCTACAGAAGTTGATACAACTGGCTTTGAGGTTGGTGTTACTGATGTATCTTCATATTATGTCCAGGATGGTACCGAGACTGTTCAGTACGCTACAGTTAAGGATTATGTTGAGGCTGTTACAGCAGCTTCTATTACCCTGGCAAGCTTATCAGTTGCATCCAGTGCATCCGGATCAGGTAACGTTGTTACAGGTCTTTCCTATAATTCCTCAACAGGTGAATTCACCCTCACAAAGGGTGTCACAGCTATCACAACAGCAGATCTTATCGATCTTACTGATGCTGAAGTTGATGCTCTGTTTGAGGACGAAGAGGAAGAGGAACCGTCTGGTGGCGGAGAGTAATGACTAACTAATATTCTTGGCTTGGTTGGATATTTAAATAGTTAGCTCAAGTATTTCTATTTTAGATGATGATATTGACCATATCCGCAGAGTATTTCTGATTTGGGGGACGTCAAAATACTAGTTAATGGCTATACCCTATATGATGGTTTACATAATCTGATTCTAGACTCTGGAAATGCTTTTGTTAAAAGAAACCACTATATATTTTCAGATTACAGCAGTCATAACAAACAACAATTTAAAAAGCAATCAAAAAATTAAAAAGCCGAACTCGCAACTCGGCACCACTATCTAGTTGAAGGTGGCAGAACATATATGTTAGTCTCACAAACTTAGCAATGCTTATTGCAGCATACTTTAGGTATGATTGATGTGATGAACATGATATATGCTCTGTCACCAAGACTGCTGCAAATATGAGGTGGTAATTAATATGAAAAAACTGTCAGCATTAGACATTTATGTTATATTTTCAATTTCTGTATTACTGATCTACACGATAGCTTCGTACGTCCTAGCAATTACTTGCGGGATTATACTTGACACCCTTACGACTTGTTTCTTTGGATTTTTTGGAGGAGAAATCGTAACTTGTGCCCTTATCAAGATATTTAAGCTACGTGGAGATCATAAGGAGGATAACGTAGGATGAGTGATATTACATTCACAATACTTAAAATAGTAATATCTGTATGTGCTGCTCTTTTAACAGTATATGCAATACCATATATGAGAAGCCAGATGGAAGGCGAATGGTCAGCAGCGTTATTGGAAATAATCGATGTTGCCGTAAGAGCTGCTGAGCAGACTCTTGAAGGCGGCAAAGTGAAAAAAGAATGGGTTGTAGCGTTTGTTACTAATTGGCTGAATCAGAACGGTATTAAGATAACGGAAGATCAGCTCGATAAATTAATAGAGGCTGCTGTATATTCTATGAATGCTGAGAATGGTAAAATAAAGACGTTTAAGAAAAATGAGTAAACAATATGCTTACAAGTGCCATTATCTGACCTCCTATTTATAGTGTTTGGAACGCGTATAGAAGTAGTAAAATGGGGTTAAAAGTAGATTAATCCTACACTATTCCTATACGTGATTCCTACACTCTATCTTCTTTTTTCGCATTTTTAGCAATGTGTATTACGAGAAGGTTATATTTCTTCAGAAAGGAGTTTTTTATGTATCAAAATTCAGAAGTAGATCGTATCGGAGTAGAGCTATTAAAAATGGCGGGTAAGCAACTTGCTAGCGAGGCTTATTCAAAAGGCTTTGGAAATGGTGTACTTACTGGCTGTGTATTATGTGCTGGAGCACTTATTGGCGGTTTATGGTTAGGATCTAGGGTAAAGAAAAATTCAGAAGAGGAAGAAGAAATCTAAGCTTCTAGGAGGGCACTCTGTTTATACAGGGTGTCTTCTTTTTTCGCATTTTTAGCAATGTGTATTATAGGAGGTGATTTGTATGAAAGCAAACGAAAATGCTTACGTTACAAACGTATTTTATTCTAGTGGTATGTATGTAGTTGGAGAAAAGATATTTGTCTTATATTCAGATGGAACATATGATATTGTTCGGTCTTTAAATAAGATAAATAAAAAAGATTTTCGACTAAAGGAGCTACGGAATAAAAAGACAAAACGCGAAGCACGAGAATTTATATTATCACGAATTAATGAGCAGTCCTGAACAAGGGCTGTTCTTTTTTCGCATTTTTAACAATTTGTATTATAGGAGGTGATTTATATGTTAATGAAACTTTTAATTGAATATTTAATGATAGGGGCAATGATGGATATATGTAAGCAATCTGGTGATTACAAAGATGAAGAGGACTCTTAACGGGTCCTTTTCTTTTCTCGCGAAAATAGCAATGCCTTTAATGGAAACACGTATTTGTTTTACGAAAGGAGATTTTGTATGAAGATACTTAAAGAAGGAAAATTAAACAAGCGTATGGCGTGGTTTACTACATGTGATACATGTGGAAGCGAAATTAGGATACTAGCGGGAGATCCCTTTAGTACACCTGACGTTTGCTATCAGTGTGATCGTAGGCAGTATTTCACAAGATACATTTGTCCGGTTTGCAATTCAAAAAAAGTAGCTTATACAGCATCTGCGTTTGGAGAAAAAGCAAACGCTGTGTATAAAGAAATTATATTAGAGAAAGAGGATAGAGAGGAAATTGAATCTTGGAAAGAGGTGGAGTGTTATCCAAATGATGATGAACTAAAGTGGATCACAAATAGGATGGCACCGTAAATTTTTAAGGGAGGGTTCTTCGTAACCCTCTTTCTTTTTCGCAAAATTTACAAGTTCTTATATGAGAGAAAGGAACGTAGCTCAGTTGGGAGAGCAGCATGAACGTTTAGTTTGTGTAGGTCGTAGGTTCGAATCCTACCGTTCGTTCTCTCTTTTACTTTTGTCATGAAATTGAAAGGAGAACAAAGATGACAGTAGCAGAATTAATGGAGTATGTGGAACAGAACAACGTATGCTTAACGATTGATGGGCGGCTGAAAGAAAACACACGTATGATGTATGTACGTGTTGATTCTGAAAAATATGCCGATTCAAGACTTTTGTATGATGATGACATCCATACAGCAGATGAGCACATCAAGGATTTTATAGATGGTGTTAAGGAGCAGTCCTAATCAAGGGCTGTCCTTTTATGTTTTGAAAGGAGAAACATATGAACGACGGATTATACGGATATTGGATCGGTAATGAAGAAGTTACACCGGGTGTTTGGCATCAAACTAAGCTTCTTACTAATTGTTGGGGTAAAATTGCACCTTCTAGTACAATGGTTGTGACTTGTTCAATATGTGGAGAAGTCCTTAAGAAGGAGGTTTATGATCACTGCGAATTTTGTCCTAATTGTGGATCGTGTCAGGAACAGGATCTCGACAAGTGGGATTAGTGTATTAAGGATCTTTGCAATAAGGTAAGAAAGGAGAAATTATGTTTGACATTGAGATGCTTCCTAACGTTTGTTATGTATCATTTGAAACATCCGTAAGAGGTATAAAGTTTACAAAGTATTTACGCTTTGATAGAACGTGGAGACAGATCACTAATCACGAATGGTTTATACCAAAATTAATACAGAACGGAGCAAAGGAAAGAATATGGCACAGAAAGACGAAAGAGAACGACATTGTGCAATATGTAGAGAATCCGTTCTATTCAGGAATGAACGAACAGAATCCAACCTTACAGAGACTTATACGAAAACTTAGATTGTTGGATGTCCAATGCATAGAGGATGGAAATGTGTTTATCACTATACCTCGTAAGTGCGGTAGAACTAGTATTTAGAGAATATAAAGAACATGAGGAGAAATGAAGATGGATTTTTTTGACGATTTTTATGAACTTATCGCTGGCGGCATTTCAATCGTAATCGTAACAGGTATAATATTGGCTGTTATATTTGGAGTTGCGAAATATGATTCGGCAAATGATGAAAAGGCATGGAATGATGGTTATTGCTCATGCGGTGGACAATGGGAATATCAGCAGGCCGTGGGGCATCGTTATGATACCGATTATATTTATAAGTGTGATAAATGTGGTAAGATAGAGGAATTTAACAAGGCTAGAAAAACGTCGACCAGCAATACTTCAACTCATGATGAAGAGTGTTATAAAAAATGTCCGTCGTGCGGATATTATGACAAAGGCATTAATTATTGCCCTAAGTGCGGAACAAGGATGGTGAAATGAAAATGAAAATGACAATAAAAGAGGCTATTGATATTTTGGATAGCGAACGACCTTTTGGAGAAGATCGAGGATGCGGTAGAACCGACGAAGAGTTAGAAGAAGCGTTAACGATGGGGATAAATGCCTTACAAATTTGCAAGGATTGCATGAGTAGGAAGGCGGTGCTAGAAACATCGACGAGTGTACTAGTGACGGATTGAAAGGGATTTTTTGCTCGTATAAAGACGGGGAAAAATTTAAAGAATATATCAAGAATTTACCACCCGTCATACCACAAGAAAGTGAGGGAAAATATGAACGCAAGACAGATGAAGAAATGTCTGAAAAGGCGGATACACCGTCTTGAATCAGATAACGATTTGATGCGTAGAATCATAGCAGATAGTCCTACGATGCAAGAGTTATATGATCAATTCAACAAGCCAGTTAATGTCTGTTATACAACGATGGAATTTCAAGAGTATAAGGCACATAGGATAATTCCTGTTTATATGGTAGGTGATAAAAGATTTATTGAACATACAAAACAAGCAGTAGCAAAAGATTTATTTGAGATCATCAAAGATAACATAACTTATGAGGTTGATGGCGAATATTTGAGACCGACAATGATAGCAAGTATTTTTGTTGGTAGAAAGTGAGGGAAAACAAATGAGTAAGACTTATGTAGAAACGTTCAGTGATATGGTAAAAATGATGCTTGAAAAAGAATCATTTACCAGTGATCCTAATTCTGTAAATTCTGTATATACGGGTCATATTGCTCTGTCACTGTCGGCTATAGCAGATGAGCTGCATGAGCTTAATGAGAATTTGAGGAAAGAGTGGTGTCCAGATTCTGCTACGAAAATTAATCAGGAAGAACATGGAACCGAGTCTCCTAGCGAGGATGCACAAGAACCAGAATATCCGCAGCCTGAGTTCGCGTATGATCTTGCAATTGATGCTACAACCGTAGTGTCTCTGATGTATAACGAAATTGAGAAGAAAGGGTACGTTACCGTTGCAGATGCAAAAAGGTTCTCTAATACAGAACCAAATGTATCTGATATCTTCTATGGCTGGTACAACATTGATCCTTTTGATGTGTTGGAAATGAGTGATTTTAGTAACCCTAAACCTAATAAATATGTACTAAGACTTCCAAAGGTTAAACGTATAAAGGAGATAAAATGAGACTTTACTATCCTTCTGCTATTGATATTTATGGAAAATTGCATATTTATAAATCATTTCCATCTAAGAGTCAATGCTATTCCATATTTGAGATGTGGGAGCGTGATTACCATTACCTACTTACAGCTATGTGGATTGATGAAACTGATGATTCAGACGTCACTTATCATCGGCAGATAAAAGTCACAAAGTCATATCAGGAAGTAGCTAATTAAACTCATCACACAGGGGTCTAAAATAGGGATTATATTTGTAGTGTTCGCAAAATATTCATTTCGTATTATAGGAGGTGATTTTATGAATAAACTAACTAAAGTTGTAGGAGCGATTGTACTATATCTAGGAGGTTGTTATGCCGCTGGTTATATCATAGGTCATGATAAGGGCGTAAAACGTGGTTTTGAAGACGGAACGGAAAAAATTATTGAAGAAGTTAACAAATCCATGCACGAATTGTCCAAATCGACTGGTGAGCTTGCGACATTAAACTCTGATTTGGAAACGCTCAGGAACAAGGTAGAAGAAGTTAAATCATTTAATCATGATGTAACAAAGAAATTGAAGGAGAGGATAAAATGAAATTACACTTTGGACCTATAACAAATCTTGATGGTGTATCAAAGGATATTGTGGTGAAACAAACTGGCAAAGATCTTATTGGTCAGATCGCTGGGGTTGTAATCGTTGTTTTAGCTATAACAGTTATAAGCGATTGGCAATTCAAACGCGGTGCTGAAGCATTTGAGATGGCTGAGTATGAAACACTAGAAGCCCTTGGCTTATTTAAGAATTAATGGTCTTGAGAGGATTTTTACACAAAGTCCTCTCTTTTCTTTTTGAAAGGAGGTGAAAAATGGTGACGGATATTGGACTTGTATTGGTTGTTATATTTGGATTTATAGCCGGGTTTGGTATTGGATTTGAAACATATGAGTTATTTTTTGATAAACCGGCAAAGGCATTCTTGAATATTGTTCATGACCCAGATGAGGAAAAACCTTATATGATGCTGGATATTGCGCCTGACGAGTTTAAAACACTCGATAAGCGTGAATACATTAAATTAAAAATTCGGCATATAGATATGCGCGAATAATACAGGTTCTTATATGGAAAGGGAGGTTATATTATGGCTGATTTGGAACTCAAAGACTTGATTGAAAGTGAGGTACAGAATGAGTTAGAAAAACTGAGGAAAATTGAATTAGGATCTGACGAACATAAGGCAGCAACTGATGATATTTGTAAACTCTATTCTAAGATACTCGAATGTAAGAAAGCTGACTGCGAGTTTGACAGGGCTATGAATCAGGAAGATCTGGAAGAAAAGAAATACAGGTCTGACGTGATCAGGCAGGAAAATGAACTTGAGGAGAAGCAGAAAGACAGGAAAATTCGCTTAGTAGTAGATACAGCAAAGATCGTATTGCCGTTGACCGTTTATGCAGTATTGATTTATAAAGGCTTCAAGTTTGAAGAAACTGGAACCATATCGTCAACGTGTTTGCGGAATCTGATCGGCAAGATAAAACCGTCTTGATCTATCTAGGGAAGACCTTAAAGCCAGGGTCTTCTCTTTTTCTTATATTTCGCGAAAACAACAAGCTCTTTAATGAGAGCAGAAAGGAGGTCTGTTATGAGTATATCAACTGTTTTGAAAGTGGCATCTGTAGCAGGAACTGTGTTGTCAGTATGTGGAAGTGTTATAGCCACAGTAGCAACAAAGGCATCGCAGGATGAAAGAATCAAAAGAGAGGTGGCAAAGGCAGTAGCTGAAGCTCTCAAAAACGTAGCTTAAGAAAGGAGAGACAGTCTTAACAAAGGCTGTTCTCTTTGATTTTGATGGAGGAATTATGCGCAAGATTGATATTCTAAAAAATTTGAGAGATCAAGAGATGGAGTGGCGCATTGAACCAACTGCACGTATGACGTTGAAAAGGAGAAAGTACTACTCTTATTACAACACAGGCATAGACTTAATCTTGAATAGAATCCGAGACTCAAAAGAAGCTCCGGAGACAGTAGTTGAGGATTTTGTATCTCGAATGTATAGATATTTGAAATTGTGCCCTCACAATCAAGATTTGTATGTTGCGTGCATCGATGCAGGGGATCATATTTTGGATCTCTTAAACATGTTACATTGAAAGGAGAACAAGGTGAATATTCCAAGTTTGTCGACGGTTGGAAAAGCATTCGCCGATGCTGTATCTGAGCATTCGTCTGGAATTTTAATAGGTTTCGGAATTGCCGGATTTGTAGCGTCAACCGTAATGGCGGTAAAAGCAACTCCAAAGGCATTAGAGCTTATGGAGAAGAGAAAAGAGGAACTCGAAGTCGAAGAGCTGACTCCTGTAGAAACAGTTAAAACTACATGGAAGTGTTATGCTCTACCGGTTATATCTACAACATTATCTATAGCGTGTGTACTTGGTGCTAAGCAGATTGATATGAGACGTAATGCAGCACTTGCAACGGCATATGGTCTATCAGAGCAGGCATTACGAACGTATCAGCAGAAAGTAGTAGAGACTATCGGTGAAAACAAAGAGCGCAAGATCAGAGATGAGATTGCAAAGGATCGAATTAGGGAGAACCCGCCTTCACAGGAAAAGATATTTATCACAGGTTCAGGTCAGACACTGTGCTATTTAAAGCCTACTGATAAGTATTTTGAGTGTGATATAGAAAAGATCAGAAAAGCCGAAGCACAGCTGAATAGCATATTATATTCGGAAATGTTTGTTTCCGTTAATGATTTCTATGAACAAATAGGCTTGAGGTGCTTCAGTGAGTTAGGTGATGAACTTGGATGGAACGTGGATGATGGTCCTATAGAGTTCCAGTACTCAAGTCAGTTAGCAGAGAACGATCGACCGGTATTTGTAGTTGACTTTAGGATAGAACCGAGGTTTGACTATAGGTCGTTACATTGATATTCGCAAAATAAACAAGGGCTTTAATGGAAGAAATCCATTAGCAAAATTTAGGAGGAAAAGACTATGGAAGAAACAGCTAAGATTATTGATGACGTTTTTACAAATGAGGCAGCTCAGGAAGCAGTTAAAGAGGCTGTAGTTCAGAATCCTGATAGCGGAGTGATTCTTGTGGTAGCAGGTATCGCATTTGGAGCTGGTGTATTAGTAAGCCAGGTTCCGAAGGGCATTAAGCTGATAACAAAAGGATGCAAGAAGCTATTCGGAAAGAAGAACGAGGCGGAGACTGAACCTGAAAAAGTCGAGGATGTAGATGTTGTTGACGCTAAGGATGTTGAGGCCGAAAAAGCTAAAGAAGCATAAACAATGGTTTCTACTATCGAGGGAGCTCTTACGCAAGGGCTCTCTATTTTGTTTTTGGAAAGGAGCTGACCATGGCTATAGTATTGGGTGATTATCCGTCCAATTCGCACAAGTCAAGAGAGCGAGCAGCAGCTGAAAAGGTACAGCGCGGTAAAGATGAACACCTTCAAAAGGTAACAACTGGTTCAATTAAGAAGCGAGAAGGAGGATCGTCGTTTAGAGATGTGTTCAGACAGGATCTTCATACAGTAAAAGATTACGTTTTAAATGACGTACTAATACCGTCACTTAAGAAAGCTGTATTAGAAGCAATCAGTAATGGAGCTGAAACATTCTTGTATCACGGTGAGGCAAAGAGACGAAAAGGAAGCAGAGGTACACCTGCATCTCATGTGTCATACAGGAGTTATTATGACGAACGTGATGACAGGTATGATAGGCTGTATGAGAGGTCAAGACGGGCTTATTACGACGAACTTATATTTGACAACAGAGGAGACGCTGAGAAGGTCCTTGACGGGCTCGAAGGCGCTTTAGACAGGTATAATCTTGTAACTATCGCTGATCTGTACGATCTTGCTGGTGAGAATCCTGTTCATACTGATTATAAGTACGGATGGAGATCATTAAGAAATGCAGGGGTCATTAGACGTAGCGACGGCTATGCATTAGATCTGCCTAGACCTATACCGATTGATTGATATTTTGAAAGGAGCTAATTATGACTTTGAATTTAGATGTTGTTAAACATGGTGCGTATGCTCTTGGTTTTGCATTAAAAGAGCGCGCTCCTGAAATTTTAGAGGTTGCTGGAACCGTTGGAGTAATCGCATCTTGCGTACTTGCTTGTAAGGCTACTACAAAGATTAGTGCGATCACAGAAGAGCATAAGACTGTAATGGAAGCCATTAATACACAGGAGATCGGCGAAGAGTATACGGAAGAAGACAAGAAGAAGGATACCGTAATCACATATACTCACACAGTTCTGAAACTCACAAAGACATATGCGCCTGCTGTTATATTAGGGGCTTTATCGCTTGGATGTCTTCATGGTTCAAACATGATTCTTAGAGAGCGTAATGCAGCACTCGCTAGTGCATTTATTGCAGTAGATAGAGCATTCAAAGAATATCGTGGACGTGTTGCTGAGAGATTTGGTGAGGATGTTGAAAAGCAGATTCGTTTAAATCTTAAGGAGCAGAAGATCGAAAAGACTGAAACCGATGAGAACGGTAAGGAAAAGAAGGTTAAAGAGAAAGAGCTCATATCTGATGGAGTAGAGTCTGGATACATGAAGTACTTTACTACGGGTAACCCGAACTGGGGCGGTGGAGATATGAGTCATGTTGAAGGATTCCTGACGGCTCAGCAGAATTGGGCAAATCATATTCTCAGAGTTAAGGGTCATATCACTTTGAATGAGGTTTATGATCTTTGCGGCTTTGAGGAGACTCAGGATGGAATGGTTGTGGGTTGGATATACGATCCGGCAAAGGGCGATGATAACTACGTGGAGTTTGATGTTACAAGATGTTATATTCCTAATGAGTATGGTGAATACGAGAAGGCTTTCGCTGTAGACTTCAACGTAGACGGATTGATATTTGACAAGATCCAGAATAAAAAGGCAAAGGCTTGTTGAAAGCTAGAAGATCAATTAACTGGCGATATTAGTGATATTTTTGACTATCCTTGGTTGTTTTATGACATCAAAGGATAGTCTTTTTGCGTTTAAAAAGGGGGCTTAAATGCTTAAGAAACTTATATTAGCTGGCATGTTAGTTACAACACTATTTGCTACTTCGATACATGCTGAAGAGGTAACGTGCAGAGATCTTGTCGATAGTTATATATTGGCGGATCAGGAAGCACCAACGGAAATAGGAGATGTTCTATACAGTGAAGATCCTGAGGATGATATGTCATTGTATAGACCTGTTCTTATGGAGACAACCGCATATTGCGAGGGAACTATAGGGTCTCACGGAGATCGTATGAGAGAGGGCTACTGTGCTTGTGGTCCTGACATGTATGGATCCGCTGTAATGATATATGAAGCTATTCCTGAAGAGGATGGCAGCTATAGCATGGGTAATTATATTGATACATTTGAGATCAGAGATACAGGCTATGGCTATCCTACAGGTGAGGGACAAAGCAAATTAAGACCTGACAAGAGTAGCGCCGGTACAATTGAAACGGGTGTGCATCTTGATATTTACAAGTATAGTTATAACGATTGTGTGAAATGGATGAAACTCACACAAGGTAAATGTTTTGCAATTGTTGTAAATGCTGAAGGATAAGAAGGTTTTATGACTTAAATGTTGAAAGGAGAAAACATTGAGCGGTAAATTAGGATTTGCTATTGGTCTTCTTGTTGGATCTGGTATCGGTGCTATATCGGCATACTTCGTTCTTGATAAGAAGCTTAATCAGAAGTATGAAGATATTGTCGAGGAAGAGATCAGATCTGTAAAAGAGGCTTATAAAATTAAGCAGGAAGAGAACGAAGCAGAGCTAGATAAGCTTTCTGAAATAGGAAAAGAGATTCAGAAACATATTGATGCTGATAAGAAAATTGAGCAGGAAGAGGCTGTAAAACGTAACCAGAATAAGCCGGATCTGATGAAGTATTATGATACTGTTCAGAAAGAAGGCTACACAAGATATTCTGAGAATGATGACTTAAGGGACCATGATGCTCAGTATAAAGAAGTCCTCGATCCTGACAGGGAACCAATGATATTAGATGAGGCATTTTGTATAAAGCCTGAGGTGTATGAGGATGGCTTATATGACGGATTTGAACAGGTGTGCTTAACATATTATGCAGACGGTGTTCTTTGTAGAGATGACAACCGACCTATAGAAGAGGATGAGATGCCTGGCATAGTTCCTGATGACTTTGCTGAATGGTTTGGGGTTTACGAAGGGTATGAGGACATTGTCTTCACTAGAAATGATTTCACAAAGCTCGATTATGAGATTTGTAGGTCAAACCTCACCTACGCAGAGATAGCAGAAAACATGCCGCGTCCAGTGAAAATAGTTGAAGATGATGATGAGGAAAGAGAATAAAGATTATTTTGAATGGATGTATGACATGGCTGTCAATCCAAAATTTACTCATGGTGAATCGTATTATGATGTATGCCGTAAACTTCATGAAATCGAGTTCTATGCAGTTATTGGAATGGATGATAACAGAAGAGAAGACGGAATGAGTTTACGGTATAGATTCGCTCGAAAGGCTAATTATAATTTGGACTGGTTTTATGATGTAGAGGGTCCTTGTAGTGTTTTTGAGATGATGGTTGCTTTATGTCTTAGAATCGAAGAAGAAATTATGTGCAACTTCAAAGAAGATCGTACAAGTGTATGGTTCTTGGACATGTTGCGAAGTCTTGGATTGGATATTTATCCGGATACTGATTCACCTTGTGAAAATGATGAGGAAATTGAGGCTATAGTCGATAGATTCTTGGAGAGGGAATACGAGAAGAATGGAAACGGTGGTTTGTTCACCGTTAGAGATCCTCGTAAAGATCTCCGAGATGTAGAAATTTGGTATCAGGCAATGTGGTACCTTAATGAGATTAATGAATAGGAGTTATGTTTTATGGAAAACGCAATTGAATTAAAAGACATTTACAAAGATGTTGTAAGAAACGGGAATGACGTTGCTGAGCTTTGGGATTTTATTAATGAGAATTTTGATATGATTAATAAAAACACTGAAACATTTACAAGGCGTATTGACGAGATCGCTGAGGTTTGTATTAATCTTTCTGATAAGCATAAGGTAGTTATATTTGGTGGTCTGGTACTTTGCGGTAGGCTGTTTGTTCTTTCTACAAGGATTAAGAGACAGAATGTCAAGATCAAAGCATTAGAGCTGCGTGTGGAATCTCTTGAGAAAAGGAGAAATCTGCATGTTTGCTCAGGAGACTGCCACACAGAGGAGTAAATTATGTTAGACTTTCTCAAAATTTCAACCAAGTCCAAGAAAATGGGACAAATTGAAATCTATCCAAAGTTTATCATCAAGAAAGGATCCGACTTGATGATACGCGGTGGTGATTTCTATGCGTGTTGGATTGAAGAGAAAG
>JAEIGA010003381.1_pt1 | contig 25036 bp, 19 predicted proteins | sample 9270691 | NCBI WGS metagenome assembly JAEIGA01 (sample SAMN17057246, study PRJNA624740) | gut metagenome | biome: biome; isolation source: fecal sample | host: Bos grunniens | place: China: Xizang | collected 2019
ATTTCAACCTTGAACGGCTCGCATTTGTGACCTACTGTAACCATTGGATCTGGCACGCCGATCTTCCAGTTAGGGAGGATGTCAGCTGTTGCATCGAGGAACTTGGCTGCGATCTGGTTGAGCACCTGTCCCTTGAAAGGAATACCCTTAGGGAGTACCACGTCAAATGCAGAAATACGGTCAGAAACGACCATCACGAGATACTCGTCATTGATGCTGTACACGTCACGAACCTTTCCTACATAATGTGCAGTCTGGCCCGGAAAGTTGAAATCTGTCTTTACAATTGCTTCCATTGTCGTTATGTATTTGTTGTTTATTCAATTTTGCCCGCGAAGATACAAATTTCTACTGATAATCTGTCAGTTTCAGTCTGTATTTGTTACTTCCCAGATTCTGGTAGAACAGATTGCCGGTCTTTGCCGGCAATGACGAGCCTTCAATCACTCCCTTCGATGCCACTCCTTCTGTCGCCCCCTCCGTCATTCCCGGCTTGACCGGGAATCTCCCCCAGGACGCGTCTATCTGAAAAACAATTGGCTTCTTTACTCCTTCCAGCTGGAAGCCCAGCTGCTCATAGACCTTGCCCTCTGACCACTCCAGATCAGCATAAGTCATGATATCATCAGGAATGACTTCTTCAATAAATGCTTTAAGCAGTCTTCCCATGCCTCCGCTCAGACGAACCCCTGGAAGAGATGCATATCTGGTCCATTCGTATGAGCGTATGGTCTTGTCACCCTTGATCCATTTTCGGGCATTGGAGAATGTCGCTACCGCCACGAGCGTACCTGGACCTACTTCTGTAGAACCGGCATTATGACCGGTATGACGCTTCAGGTAAAGTCCGTATCGGAATCTGCATGCTGCATCTGCATAACTATGGTTTGCATTGAGAAATTCTGCTGCGGTCTGTCTGTCGATCTTCTTTACCTCGCAGTTCCTTGCATATATCTGGGTGAAAATACGCAGATGTGCCAGAAGTCTGGCTTTCATCATTGCCGATTGAGAACGCCACCGGTCTTCTGTGATGATAAGCGGATATTCCCCGGTGTCTGGCTGATATCGTGCAATCGCTTTTTTCAGATTGTCTGCATGAATTTCGGCTTTGACGAGGTTTCCTGCGTCAACAGGTATGAGAAAAATCGTCGGATTGCTGTCGGTATGAATGGCTGTAATCCCGCAGATGGAACTGATTTCACTCTTCAGCCCGTATCCGCTTATAAATCCGCATATTTCCTCACATAGATTCATTCTGCAAATATAAAAAAATCCTCAAATACCCCCTGTTTTGAGGATTTATGTCACATCGAATGACAAATATCCTTAAAAACTGCCATTTTGAGGATAATTGCTAAATTTGCATACATCACAAATAATATGGAAGAAAATACAACTTTGCCTGCAATGGCTCAGGACGGAATCCATGCCGGTTTTCCGTCCCCTGCTACTGACTATATGACTCAGGCCATAGACCTGAATAAGGAGCTTGTGAAACATCCTGCCGCTACCTTTTATGGAAGGGTAGTGGGGGACTCTATGATAGATGCCGGGGTGGATGAAGGAGATATCCTTGTAATAGACAAGGCTTTGGATGCAAAAGATGGTGATATGGCAGTATGCTTTGTCGATGGAGAATTCACTCTGAAATATCTTAAAATTCAGGAAGGAAGGATCACTTTATGTCCTGCAAATACTAAATATCCTCAGATTGAAATCGTCGAGGGGATGGATTTCAAGATGTGGGGAGTGGTGACATATATCATCAAGAAGGTATGATCGCGCTTGTGGACTGCAACAATTTTTTCGTTTCGTGCGAAAGGGTCTTCCGTCCGGATCTGGAGGGGAAGGCAGTTGTCGTGTTGTCCAATAATGACGGATGCGTTGTCTCCCGCAGCAATGAGAGCAAGGCTATGGGAATACAGATGTGCGCTCCTTTCTTTAAGATCAGACATCTTGCCGAGCAGGGAAAGTTGACTGCTTTTTCCTCAAATTACGCCCTGTATGGTGATCTCTCCAATAGGGTGATGTCGATTCTTGCCGATGCCGTCCCGAAAATAGAGATCTACTCAATTGACGAGGCCTACCTTCATCTGGAAGGAATCAGTCCTGACAAGGTGCCGCACATGTGCAGGGATCTCAGGGCCAAGGTAAGACAATGGGTCGGTATCCCTGTCAGTATAGGTGTTGCCCCGACGAAGACTCTTGCAAAAATAGCAAGTCATTTTGCAAAGAAGTATCCGGGATATAAGGGCGTATGCATGATGGATACTGATGAAAAAAGGGTTAAGGCTCTGAAACTGACTGTTATAGATGATGTATGGGGAGTGGGAAGAAGACTTGCCCCAAAGATGCATGAGTGGGGAATAAGGACAGCATATGACTTTACTCAAAGGCCTGGGCAATGGGTCAAGGATAAGCTGGGAGTGAATGGACTGCGTACATGGGAGGAACTCAGGGGACGTGCATGCATTGACGAGGAGAAGGAAGAACGAAGAAAATCCATCTGCACTTCCCGTTCGTTTGCTGATATGATTTCAGATAAATCGGAGCTGGAGTCGCGTGTGTCGGATTTTGCCGCAATGTGTGCAAAGAAACTTCGTGAAGAGGGCTCGGCTGCATACGATGTGACGACATTCCTTTATACAAACCGTTTCAGGGACGACCTCCAGCAGTATTTTCCATCGATGTCCATCCGCCTTTCTGTTGCGGCAAACAGTGCTCAGGAGATAGTCGGTACCGCCCTCAAGGCCTTCAGACTTATTTATAGGCCTGAATATCAATATAAAAAGGCTGGGGTAGTGGTTTCTAATATAATCCCGGCAGAGTCGGTGCAGGGGGCTATATTCGATTTCGATGAGCAGGCACGCCAGAAGAATGACCGGATATCCGAGGTAATAGATAAACTGGGAGGGCAATCTAGGCTTCTGAGGCTTGCAACCCAACGTCCAGGGCACTATGCGGACGGTATCCGTAGTGAACATTGTTCGGGTTTATATACAACTTCTCTTGAAGATATAATAAAGGTGCGCTGATCATGACCGGCGCACCTTTATGTTGCTATTTGATTTCCTTGATCTTGAGCTCTTTCATCAGTGCCCTGGCTTTCAGAGGATTGTCTGTGGTAAGCATATCCACTTTCTGCTTGAACATTGCTTTCATGTCAGCCTCCTGGTCCACGGTCCATGCATTGACGCTCATGTCAAGCTCTCTGGCTTCGGAACTCCATTTGTCATGGCGTTTCAGATGTGAGAAATGGTAGTCGAGTCCGTTGATGCCTGCTGCCTTGAGTTCCTGTGGGGTCTTGTCTCCATTGAGGTACTGTACTGTGAATTCAGGGAGCTTTTCAGCAAGTCTCTGGCATATATGGTAGCTGAAGGCGATGAATATCACTTTTGAAGGATCGAGCATATCGTTTTCCTTGAGTTTCTGGATAGTGATGTCAACGAAGCGGTCTTCTACCTCAGCGCACGAATGTGATTTCAATTCATATACAAGCTTGGTCTTCGGGTGCTTTTTTGCCTGCTCCAGATATTGCTCAAGTGTCGGAATAGGTTCTCCGTTCTTCAGTCTGAAATATTTGAAGTCTTCGTATGGGTGTTTCTCGATTCTTTTTCCATCAATCTTGCTGTCGTGAAATACGAGGAGTACTCCGTCAGAGGTCATGTTCACGTCAAATTCACTTCCCCAGACACCTGCCTCTTGAGCACATTTCAGCGATGCAATAGAGTTCTTTGCGAAGCCAGCAGCTTCGCAGTTCCAGAAGCCTCTGTGAGCTACGATTGCAGTTCCCTTGTACTTTCTTGCAGATGCATCAAACGGATTGATGAGGATAATGGCGATGAGTGCCGATAAAAATAGAATTCTGTTACGCATATCAATGTGGTTTTGTAGATGCAAATCTAATGAAATTTATACATTATCATATATTGATTGTGGATTTCTTAAAAATCCTTAACTTTGCGGGGTTGTCATCATTGAAAAAACAAAACTTAGATATTATGATAAAGGTAAATCTTACAGGTTGCAGCACCTTCGTCAATGAAGCTGCCTACAAGGCAAATGTAGAAAAGGCATTCGAGGCACTTGAAGTGCTTGAGAATGAAACAGGAAAAGGTAATGACTTCCTTGGCTGGAAACATCTTCCTTCAGAAACTCTCAACAGCACACTTGTAGCTGATTGTGAAGCGATAATGGATTCATGGAAAGCAAAGAATATCGATCTCGTAGTGGTAATTGGTATCGGCGGATCGTATCTCGGCGCAAAATGCGCTCTTGAGGCTCTTTCGCATCAGTTTGCAAAGCAGCTCAAGAACAAGGGTGAGGCACCTGAGATCGTTTTTGCTGGACAGAATCTTTCAGAGGAGTATATGTGCGAGCTGATGGACCTGGTACAGGAGAGAAATGCCGCTTGTGTGGTGATTTCAAAGTCAGGTACAACAACAGAGCCGGCAGTGGCTTTCCGTCTTATCAAGAAGTATCTTGAGGATACTTATGGAAAGGCTGAGGCAGCAGAGCGTATAGTTGCAGTGACTGACAAGGCGCGTGGAGCACTCAAGTCACTTTCGACTCAGGAAGGCTACAAGACATTCGTCATTGAGGATAATGTAGGTGGACGTTTCTCAGTACTTACTCCGGTAGGTATTCTCCCTATCGTTCTCGCTGGTTTCGATATGAATGCAATGCTCAAGGGAGCCCTTGAAATGGAGGAACTCTGTGCTAAGCCATGCGGCGAGTGCAACCCTGCAATCCAGTATGCTGCAATGCGTAATGCCCTTTATGCTCAGGGCAAGAAGATAGAGATTCTCGTGGCATATAACCCTAAGCTTACATTCCTCGGCGAGTGGTGGAAGCAGCTCTACGGCGAGTCTGAGGGCAAGGATGGTCTCGGAATCTTCCCTGCATCAGTAAACTTCACTACAGACCTTCACTCAATGGGACAGTACATCCAGGACGGTGAGCGCACTCTCATGGAGACTGTCGTTACAGTCGAGAAGAGCAAGAGGTCAATGCTCATAGAGAACGACCCTCAGAACCTCGACGGTCTCAACTTCCTTACAGGAAAACATGTGGAGGAGTGCAATGCCATGGCAGAGCTTGGAACCAAGCTTGCCCATATCGATGGTGGCGTGCCTCAGATCTCACTCAGCATCGAGTGTGTTGACGAGTACAACCTCGGAGCTCTCTTCTACTTCTTCGAGAAAGCCTGCGGTATCAGCGGATACGTTCTTGGCGTAAACCCATTCGACCAGCCTGGTGTCGAGGCATACAAGAAGAATATGTTTGCCCTCCTCGGCAAGCCTGGTTATGAAGAGCAGGCAGAGGCCCTGAAGGCAAGACTCTAAGCAGAACAATATAACTTACCTATGAAATACGACATATTTATAAGTTACCGAAGGGAAGGCGGCAGAGAGATTGCACGTACCATCAAGTCCCATCTTGATGCACATGGTTTTTCAGCTTTCCTTGATTTTGATGAACTCAAGGATGGTGTTTTTGATGAGAGAATCATAAATGCCATTGACGAGGCTCCCGTGTTCATGTTCATCCTATCCAAGCGTTCTCTTGACAGATGTGTCAATGAGGATGATTGGGTAAGGAAGGAGATTGAATATGCCGCATCCAAAGGTAAGCATATAGTCCCTGTCAACCCGGACGGGGAGTTCGGATCTCTTCCTGATAACCTTCCCGAGACTGTTTCGGAAGTCTTGGGAAGGAATCAGTATTCCGAGGTTATGATGGGCCAGTTATTTCAGGCGTCGATGCAGAAGATGCTTGATGAAAGGGTCCTGCCATTCGTAAGGAAGAGACGCTCGTCAAAGAAGGGTGTCGGGTATGCCTTCCTGTCTGTTACATTGATTGCATTGATGGCCGGTGGGTATGTGTTTGCAAATAAGATACATGCCAAGTCTGATGTCAGGCGTTGTAGTGAATGCTTGGATCATGCTGAGGAACTTATAGCCATAGATGATTCGATCTTGTCCGCTTATGACTTCATAAAGGAAGCTAATGAGATCATGCACAGCTATGACGGCTCATCCTATCAGGGACTGTTCGGAAACAGATGCGACAAGGTGGCGGCGAGGTACAGGCAGACAAAGGATTCCCTGTTCAGGGAGTATAAGGCCAATGCGGAGGTCTGCTACTATCTCGGCAAGAACGGTGATGCTGTAATTTGGATTGATAAGGCTCTGAAACTTAGTGATTCTGAGGATCTTAAGGTTATGAGGAGCATGTTGTCGTCACGTATGTAACTTATGATATCATGATAAGGAAAATTTTGTTGGTCTTTGCAGCAATGGCTATCAGCGTTGCTGCATTTTCGCAGGAAGAGGTGAAGTCTCCACGCGAAATACTGCTTGAAAAGGCGGAATCCTACAAGAAGAGCCGCAATTATCAGGCTGCACTTAATACATACAACCAGCTTTGTGAGAAGTATCCTGGAATGGAAGGCTTCCTTTCAAAGGATATAGAGGATTGCGAGAAGAAACTTGCAGAACAGAAGCGGCAGGCTGCTCAGAAGAAGCAGGAAGAAAAGAACTCGGGAGCAGCATCAGTTGCGTCCGGCAATGAGAAGGTAACTGTAGCGGAGCCTAAACTTGAGCTGTCGGAACAGGCATTCTATATTTTCCCGGAAGGTACGTCGAAAGATGTGACAGTAGTATGCAACGGAGAATGGGTGCTGGATTATTATCCTCCATGGTGTGATGTCCTTAAGCAGACGCATGATTATCTTTCCATAATGTTCAAGGAGAATCTCACCGGAAAGAAGAGAAGTGATGCCATCCGTATATCATCAGGAGATCTGCACAGGTCGATAACAGTGACGCAGGATCCTATGCCTGAAATCAAGCAGGAAAAATGCAAGGTCTTCTTCAGGACGACTCCTAAAAATGTCGAAGTGACGATATTGGACAGCCATGTCTACAGGGATTATGCTTCCCACTCATTCGACCTTAATCCGGGAGAACACAATGTCGTTTTCAACAAGCTCGGCTATGAACAGCTGGATACGCTCATTGTGATTCCTGAGGCTCAGGATAACAATATGATGATACTCGATATCGCCATGGTTCCTACTTTCGGCCTTGTAAGTCCTGTGGTTACGTTGGGTGATACTCATCTTCTCACGGGGGACTTTCCTAAGATAGTGTTTACCATTGACGGGAACTATATAGACCTTGAGAATGAACTTCGCGCGAGGACATTCGACAGCTCGGAAGGTGTTGTCAACGGTGCTCTATACAAGGGAGGATGCGTGCCTCTCGAGGAGGGTTACCATACGATAGAGGCAGCTGCAGCCGGATACAGGACGGTGAAGGAGAAAATCCTTCTGAAGAAAGGTGATAATATCTCATTCAATAGGGAACTGGAACTCATCACAGGTGATCTCATCTTCCATGATATAAAGGATGCTGATGATGCAGATGTCTTTGTCGATGAGATCGGTGTTGCAGTCGGCAAGGTCGGCGAGTCTATTAGACTACCGGAGGGTATGCATACCGTAAGATTGGTCAAGGACGGCTATGTATGCAATAACGGTGATGTGACAGTAGATATAAAGAGAAATACGCTTACAGAGGTAAAGGCCTCGATGACACGTCTTGTCACCTGCCGTGTGTCTACAGAAAACAAGATGGAGGAAGTGAGGGTGGATGGAGATGTAATCGATTTCCAGGCTCCCGTACATATCTTCCAGCTTGAGGTTGACAAGGAATACGAGGTGGAAGTGTCTAAGGAAGGCCACTGGCCATACAGCATAAAGGTGAAGCCTACCCAGAACGATACCATCATTGATCTTGAGGGACTAAGACTGGAGCCTCTTCGCCCTGTTACAATAACTACGAATGAACCGGGACTCTATATCCACCTTTATAAGAAGGATTCCATAGCAGCAAAGAAAAGGGTGCCTTTGAAGAAGGACGAATCTCCGAAGGGACCTGACTATGCGCAAATGACTTCCCCTATGGATGAGGATGAGATAACTCTATATATTCCGAAGGCTGATTACAGGATGGAGATGCGTCGTAAGACCGGCTCGAACAAACTTGCATATAAGGGCCGCCTTCGTTTCCAGGGGGAAAAGGACCATTTTACCATCCAGCCTCGTCCGAAGAGCAACTTCCTTGCAATCGGTGCGGACTACAGCTTTCTTAAGAATTCTGCCGGAGTCCCTCCTGTATATGTAGGTAGCGCTTGGTTCGGACAGTTCAGATTCCTGGCTCCGGGATTGTCTACAAACGTCGTAAAGGCTACTCTTATCGATTGTATGAACATGGCTGTTCCTGAAGGAGTGGATCCGCAGACTGTCAGGAACCGTATGCTTGGAGCCTCAATGATTTTCGTGAATTACGATTTCCGTATAGGTGGCGGTTTCTGCCAATATGGAGATGTCAACCTGCTTCTGAGCTATTCTTGGTATCCGAGCTTCACGGTTATGTTGCCGATGTCTCATTTCAGCGGACATGAGGTGTTCGGAGGTCTTGAGATTTCATCCAGAATCAAGGTGCTTAATGTAAACCTGCGGGCTGGACTTCATTATCTGGGAGGCGACAGAAACTACTATCAGAAGGACAACAAGACCGTAACTGCAACGGAGGACAAGTTCACTTCTGCACCGTTCAATCAGACTATGTTTGTTGTGACTGCAGGATTCTCCCTCGGTTCGAAGAAGGCAAATGGCAGAAATATCGCGAGACTTTTCTAACGTTTCTTTTCAAGAGACTCAAGTCCGCCATTCATGTACGAAGTACCTTTCTGTATCAGCAGGGAGGTACTTGGTGTCATTATCTCAGTCACCCATCTACCTTCACTCCACTGGGTCCTGATCTTGTCCCATGTATTGTCCCATGGCTGTTTCATGGATTTCTTGTAGCTGCTTCTCTTCTTCATGACCTTCCACTCTTCCTTCCATAGGTCGTTGTCCTTGTAGAAGTCTTCGTTGATGCGACATGACTCGCTGAGTTCCATTTCCAGTCTGTATTGCCCTGTACCCCAGTATGGCTTTCCGTTTATCGTGCCTATGAATGAACGGGGAACCATGAAGGATTCTCCTGTAAGGCTGATCATATTGTGTATGTGCTTCTCCTTTTCGGACATGGCTTCTTCATTTTGAGGACGGGCATAGCGGATGTATCCCTCATTGTCCAGCATAGTGCTGTCCAGCCTCATCTCGAGGATAAATTCTCCCAGTTGAACATCCTCGGCTATCTGTATCGCCTCATTGATCCATGACGACTTCACAGAAGTATCCAGGCGGAGTACGAAATCCTTCCTTCTCTTGAAGTCGAATCCGACTCTATGCGAAGGATCCGTAATCGAATCATTAGGGATCTCACAAACATAAGGATTGAAGATAAGCGTATCAAGCCGCATCTGGAATTTGGAGTGCTGAAGCATGCGTTTGATTCCTACTTCAGTGGTGTCGAGGCTGAATGATGCGTACAATACATCCACAGGCTCTTCCCCGGCCAATATATACTGTCTGCATGAGAATCCACGGAAGGCGATGTCATGCAGGTCCAGGGCGCCATGGCTGGATGTTGTACGATAGAAGTCGGATATCTCCTGCTGCATGCTGAGGGTCTTCCGGAATGAGCATTCTTCCATGCTTTCCTTCATCCATTCACCTTTGTGGCTTTTCAGAGAGTAGGCGAGGTATGATATACCCATATTCACCACGTCACTTACCATACCGGTGGTCTTGCCGGTACATAATGTCCTGTATGCGCTGAATATTTCCCCTACGAGGCCTCTGTTGTCTTCACTTATCGCTTCCGAATGTTCATCTATCAGCCTGTTCAGGTTTCTGGTAGCATTACCCTCTTCGATTCCGATGGTATATACCCTTTTACCCCCAACGACCTTTTCTTCCGGATTCTGAGCGTGTGCGGAGAACATGCCCGCAGCAATGATGATTGTAGCGATCAACCGTTTCATATCGTGAACTTTAAATGTTATCTATAAGTATGAATGCATTCTTATGTCTCGGCAGAGAGTATTTTGCAGACTTCATGCTGACATATTCTCCTCGCATCCTTCCCGGGTCGTATATGTATTCCTCATGAGTCACCTCGTCATCCATCCTGTCACGTGCATGTTCGAATGCATCGTGCAGGTCCATGCCTCCAGCAAGGGCAGAGTTGAGGTTTGTCATGAAGTATCGGGTGGCCTCATCGTTCACGTTCCACAGGCTGACGATCATAGCCTGCACGCCGGCGTTCTTGAGACCGCGCTGTATTCCATACACTCCGTCTGAAGTGATATGGCCCAGGCCGCTCTGACAAGCTGATGCTATGAACAGTTCCACATCCTCCAGATTCATTTCCGAGAGTTCCCTTGCAGACAGGATGCCGTCTTCCCTTGACGGATTGAATGACGGGTCGGATATGTTCTTCTGTGCTCCAGACAGTATCAGTACACTTTCGGAAAGTCTTGCATCTGAAGTACATGGCATCATGTCACTGCCTCTTACCTGCGTATTCCCTCCAAAAAATCCATGTGTGGATATCATGACGACTGGAAAGTCATTGAATATGCTGCGGCATCTCGCTTCTGTGGCTTCCGCGCCTGTCAGCAGACAGTCGTCGGGGGCGCCTCTCAGGACGAATACTGAATCAACCTCTTTCAGAGTATTAGGTATGTCGGTGAAATAAGGCTCACGGTCTTTCAGGAGATGATATGCAAATCTGTCGTTCCTATGTGCAGCCTTCGCTCCGGAATCCTCATGGAAGTCGATGCCTCCACACAAGAGCATTTTATCATTGTCGGTCTTCTTCCTTTCCTTGACAAGTTCCCTTGTGCCGGTCAGTCTGTGAAATGCAGGCTTTACCCCAAGGAACTCCGGGAAAATGTATTCTATGGCGATCTGATGGAATATCCCGTCAGGTGCAAAGTAGATTTTCGAGATATCCTTCAGTTCCTTGAGCGTCGGAGTCCATATGAGAGCGCCTATCCACTCAGACCGGTAGAGATCGTCCTTATAGTCTAAATTGCTGCTTTCCAATGCCTCCCGTACAGTCACGGGAGCGTTGATATATCCGTTGAGGAGATCTTCCACAGGGCAAATGTACCGGTATGAGGGCTGTCCTGTCCTGTTCAGTACAAGAGCTGCCATGTGCTTTTTCCCATATGATTCAAAACATATGAATTCAACTGCGCATTCGCCTTTCCGGAGATTTTTCTGGATATCCTTCCATGTGACATTCACAGGAGCATTTCTTCTGTCGGAGAACTGCAACAGTATATTCTTGCTGAACAGTGTGACGTCGTAGAGGAAACCTGGATCCTGCGCCCCTATGCGATAGCAGTCAGTCACGAAAGAGTGTATACGCATCCAGTAACGCTCCCTTTCAGCAGAAGACATTGTCATGAAGTTTGCCTTTATGCTGTCCCTCTGAGCTTCGAAATATCTCTTGAAACATACGGCAGCTTCCTTGAGACCTTCGCCTCGTACCTCATCCTGCAAGGCGAGTATCTTTCCTTTCTTTCTAAGCATTTCCAGATTTCTGTCATATCTGCCTCCTTCCTCTATGGCAAATTCAATATCATCAAGTGCTTCATCGAACCTGCTCAGTCTTGCCTTGCACAATGCCATTTCTGAGAGCGTGCGGAACGCTGCCTCATCCCACCCTTTTTCATAGATTGCGAGATTGTCCTCCAAGTATACCAGAGCATCCCCGTACATCTCCGCCTTATAATAAAGCTGAGCAAGTTCTGCATTGACAGATGCTTTTTTCAATGGATCGTTGTCGTATTCTTCATATATGGCAAGGGCGGCCTGGTAAGAATTCCATGCTTCCTGATAGTCCTCATCCCTCATATCTGCCAGACAATAGTGGTAGCTTCCCTTGTCCTTATGGAAAAGTGCATATGCCTGACTCATGGATTCCATGGCCTCTCCAGACATGTATAAACTGTCCAGGATATGTAAACTTCTGTCCAACAGCTCCTTCATCTGAAAGAAGTCGTTCTTCATATATGCCTTTTCACATTCCATATGCAGAATTCTCAGCCTTTCATACGCATCCTTGGATGCTGTGCCTGCAGATGGAAGGCACAACATCGAGGATAGTGATATGAACACTGCCGTCAATATGACATGGAGTCTCATTGCCTGTGAGAATTATGATTGATTACCACTGCGGAACGGCTGCTGCCCGTGTTGTTGGAAATGCTTATCTCTATGATGTCATCTTCATTCAGAGACTTTTCCACCACGAAGGCCATGCTTCCGTCCTTCATTATAGTGTACGGTATGGAAAAGCCTTTGCATATGATTTCTGCCGATATGCCGTCTTCGTATGGAATGACCACAAAATACTGCTGTCCCTTTCTATGTGAAAGTCTGCTCCTTACATGACATCCTGGCTTTACCTTGACCTCATAAAGCGAATAATTGTATTTCGGGTCGTTTCCGTTGCAGAACAGTTCTGCACTCTTCGCCACAGTGCCTCGCATATGCTCGGCCTGTAATGCGATGTCGTTGATGCCGGTTCTCCTGACCCTGTCCCTCAAACCGCACAGGGCCTCCGGAGTAGAGCAGCTGTCTGCAAATTCGCTCATCATCGTCCACTTCATGTCTTCCGCCATTTTTGCCCTCACGACTTCATAGCCGTCCGGATCTGAACGGAGTGCCTCCACATAGCTGCATATTCTTTCCATTACACTGTCGTGCAGGTCTGATGTCTGGGCTGATGCAGCTATTGTCGTGCATGCAAGCAATATGGCTGTGATGATGCTTTTCTTCATATAATATCAGATTGTCATGGATTCCGGCCAGATGTCTTCGTAAGGCATTCCGCTATCGGGCTTGCACCAGTGCTTTTCCGGCTTCGTCCCTTTGCGTTCATTCATCATGCGCGCGGCTTCAGCCGCAACCGCTTCCGCCTTCGGGCGGTCCTGAGGATTGAAACTCAGGCAGCGGGCAATGATGTCTGAGAGTTCCTGGCTGTATATATCCCTCCTTAATGTCGGTATGACGGTATCTTTCTTCTGAGCCTTGCGGCCTTTGCCATTGAAGATCCCAATGCCCATGATCATCTGAAATACGGCGTCTCCGAGCGACCATATGTCATCGGCATCAGTTCTGCCCGACTTCGAATTCGCCATACATGCCCCGAAGTCGCATAGTACGAAGCACTCGTCTCCTATGAGCACGCCAGAAGGCTTGATGTCATTATGTACATATCCCTTTTCATGGATGAGCACGAGTGCAGAAGCGACGTCATGCATGAATTTCCATGCCAACCGTTCCGTACAGTAGCCGGCCGCTCCGTCTGCCCCTCTTTCCGGGAAGTAGGGGAGGACCAGGCTGTCGCCGCGCAGTTCTACCGGCTTTATTATATAAGGAGAGTCGAATGATGACATCAAGGCGTATTCTTCCTTGATATGTCCTCCTGTCCTGATTGTGACCATCTTGCGGAGAGTCTTGTCCCATGTATGTCGAATAGCTACCATCTTTCAGCAAGTTTGTTCAGTTCGCTTACAGGTATGCTGTAGCATGTGCCTGTATTGTTTCCGCTGTTCCTTGATACCACTCCGGCTGCATGTATGCGTCCGTTATGCCTTACGAGTACAGGACTGCCGGAGAATCCCTGAATGATTCCGTCTGATGAATGCACCAGACATCTGCTTATCATTCCGTGTTTTCTTACAGGAGGATATTTTATCCTGCTGGTCATGAAGTTGGCCTCTTCCGATGCTGATTCATATCCCCAATGAGCTGCCGGTGTGTTCTGAGAAAGCTCGTCCAGAATCTCACGACCGGCCACATGAATCTTTCCCCTGATCTCTGTCCTTATGCCGGCTATGTCTCCAAGCGCACTTTCCCACTTCTCATGTCCCAGTTCCCTCCAATACAGTTCGTCATTTACTCCTCTGAGGTTTCTGATGACATCTCTCTCTATGCTGAACATACATGTGTCCGTACGGAATCTGTGTATCTCCCTGTCACCTTCGTGTATTGTACAGCAGCTCACCACCCGTCTGTATGTGGACTCGTCGGCTTCCAGAATGTTGTATGTCTCGGCCTCAGCCGCCCATGCCACTCCAGGTCTCCCATATTCTGACATCGGATCGGTTACGGCTATCCAGGGTTCCACACAATGGCGTGCAGTGATGAAGTTACCCTTCGTGTCGAAGAAGCCGGTTCCTGAACATGAGCCCTCTGCAAGAAATACTGAATCTATCGCCGTTACTGTCTTCATACCATTGGTGATTCTGACTTCCTGATATATTATGTCAGTTACGCTGATCTTGCAGATGGACTGCTTGAGGCCTGCCATTTCCCACTGTCTTATATCATCGGAACCGAGCAGAAGAAGGAGAATTGTCGTGATGGCTACGAATCCGCATGCCAGGCCTATGACGAGTTTCCTGAACCGGCTGAAATATTTTCCTGCCTCTTCAGATCCGGTACCTTCGGTGAAGATGAATTCCTCCTCACCCCAGGTGATCCGGTCTCCATGCCTGAGGTAATGTACTATGTGCAGCGGCTTTCCGTTTACCTTCATGTCGATGTCGTCGTCCATGCGGACAAGTCTCCATGACACTCCGTCCGGGTTGCGCACCATGCATGCATACGGGCCGTCGCCTAACAGATGATATGATTTACTCATGACCCTCCTCCTTTCTGAATGTTCCTGCAATCATAGGGATTGCAGCGGAAATGCATCTGTCATATATCTTTACGTCCGTGCCGTCGGCATCCGGACGCAGGTCGTCATAAGCCCTCAGGTCATAATGTATGAAGCGGTCTCGGAATTCGCGTTTTCTTGTTATGTCCTTTTCAAGTATCTCCTGCTCCACGTCAGTCACAGGCCTGAATCCGAGGAGAAGCTCCTCCACGCTCCATCTGTTGTGCTCGACTTCCGCCAGAAGCTCCATTTCATTGGCGGATATACAGTAGAAAGTGTCCCAATCGTCATCCTGATGTCCCAGTGCCCTCATCTTAGGGCTGATTGTCATGGCGTGGTAGATGTTTGACCATTTCTTAGCGTTGCTCAGCCCTTTCCACATCTTTTCCGCCTTGTCCATGTCGATGGATACAGGCCACATTTCGTTGTAGACGTAGTTTATCATCTTCGCCATGCATATAAGAGGTTGGGTGATGTCATAACTGCACCTGTCCATTCCGAATGCCGTCATGCTTGACTGTTTCCTGCTCTTCATGCCTTTGAACAGAGTGTCGTCATGGAGTCTCACCATTACCGGTACATCCATGTCATAAATTTCCTCTGGCAGCTGCATCGCGGTGCTTATGTTTTCGTTGTCGTCTTCTCCGCAGACCGCCAACGAAAGTATCTGTCTATCTGAACCTGCCCATGCCTTCATCTTCTCACGCAGGACCGGACTGTCTGCGTTCCCTTTCACGAATTCCCATTCAATATCCACAAACTCCTCTCTCGTCTCATGATATGCAGGCTGGTGGAATTCCGTCACCTTCTTCGCCGAAAGATCTATTGTCCTGTAGAAGGAATTGTTGAACAGGGTCTGGTTGGCATTGATGAACCTGTCCTTCAATGTGTCTGCTTCCGGATCGATGAAGGTTATCCTGGTCTTGAGGGTATGGTCTCTTGTATAATTTGGGAAGTGGCATACAAGGGCAGCATGGCGAGCGATTTCCATGGACATGTCGTTGATGCCGAAAAGCAGCAGGTGTACGGTCCTTTTTGAATCCGAGGTCATAGGCTTGTAGTCCAACGGTCTGTATCCGGCAGGACTTCCCGGATATGAAACAAGCAGTCTTACGGCCCAATGGCTCTCCATCGTGAATGGAATGATCTCCACGTCATGCATTGACTCATCATCCTGATCCCATGTCTGCATCATCTTCATGGCCTCCCTGCTGTGCAGGAGGATGTGGGCCTTCGGCCTGACCTCCTGTTGCGCAGCACGTCCGCATATGCTTTTAAGCATGGCGATGTTCTGCATGTCTGCCGAAAGCGGAGATTCTCCTCCCTTTCGGGTGGCTATGAATATTTCATCTGCGCAGACGGATTCATCAGCGGTGTCAGTGACAATCTCATAGCCCAGCTCTGAGTATGAGCGGGTTACATCTTCCAGAAGCGGATGTGAACCTGAAATTATGACTTTCTTGCTTGGTAAAGACATAAATATTTGATTACAATCAACAAATATAAACAAAATATTAGTTATTTTTGTGTTTTGCTTAAAGGATTATGGCATGAGAAGTTTCGGACGAAGACTATGGAAGTATCTGACTCAGGCATTTGACAGGGCGTTCTATCGTGGAAAGGGTCGCCAGTTCATCTGGCTGCTGTCATTCATCGTCGTGTTCTGTATCATATTCATTGTGATTGCCAATCTGTTCAAGGTCCCTATGGCCAGCGGGACTCCTAATGAAAGATGGAGCATCAGAATTCTTGAACTCATGCTTGACCCGGGCGCATTTGTCCAGAGTTACGCATATTCCGGTAATTCATGGATGACTCTTCTCTTCCAGCTTTTCGTTACGATAGTCGGTGCAGTGTTCTTTACCTCATTCATGATCAACACTATAGGTAACTGGCTGGACGGTAATGTGGAGAATGTAAAGAAAGGCCACAAGACCTATCTCTTTGACGATCACGTCGTATTCTTCGGCGCAAACGCAATGCTCGAGACTGTGCTCAGGTCACTGACAGCAGACGCTTCATATAAATCAACGGACTATGTCGTAGTCACTGACGGTGATGTCGACAAGGTGAGGGACAGGATATATGCCCAGCTACCGGAAAAGTTCTATAATGATGTGTATGTCGTATATGGCAACAGGACTGAGCTCAAGATGTTTGATGACCTGTACCTGAAACGTGCAAAGTCAATATATGTGCTTGGAGAGGATGCGGAAGCGTTCCATGATGCACGAAATCTCGAGTGCTGGAATCTGCTTCGTACCCACTGCGTAGGCATGAAGTCTCCTATTGATTGTTTCCTCGTCCTTGACAGGGCTTCTGCAGTCCGCTCGTTCCTTTACAAGGAGAACGGTGGTTCTACGGAATGCCTGAACCTTACGGTCATCAATGCGGTAGAGAATCTTGCTCAGCGTGTATTCGTTTCGAGAGGATTTGATGAGGGAGGCTCCTATCCTTCCCTGGACGGTGACGGAATAGGAAAAGACAGCGACAAGCATGTGCATCTTGTAGCTGTGGGTATGACACAGGTGTCCTATGCGATGGCTACCACTGCTGCACATATATGTCATTTCCCTAATTTCAGCAGGGGTATCCGCACGAAGATCACCTTCGTGATGCCTGGCATACGTCGTGAAATGGACTTCTTCCGGGGAAGATATTCCCACCTTATGGAGCTTTCCTATTCGAGATATGTGTCTGTAGATGAATATGGCAACGAAAGGGTGGAGGAGCACTTTCCTGACAGGAAGTATCTGACTGAGGAGTATCTTTCAAAGGATCCGAAAGGATTCCTTGATGTTGAATGGGAGTTCATAGATGCGGGTATAGAGACTGAATATGTGCGCTCGATGCTCCGCAACTGTGCGGAGGAGCACAGGATGGGTCGCAAGCAGCTCAGTCTGGCTTTGTGTGAACACGATGCAGAAGGAAATGTCGCGGCTTCGATGTGTCTTCCTCCTGAAATCTATGATGAGAAGATACCTGTATTCGTATATCAGCCATATAGTGGTGAGATACTTAATTTTGCACGAGATACCGGGCGCTATGGAAACATTTATCCTTTCGGTCTTAAGGTAGACTGCTTCGACCCATGGCTGCAGACTCGACTTATGCGTGCAAGACGTATCAAATATGTCTATGATATGCAATACCAGGGTAAGCCGGTGACATCCATTCCTGAGGATGCTGACCTTATGCAGGACTGGTTCAGGACCATGTATTCACATCAGTTGTCCAACCTGTATGCGGCCAATTCAGTCGAGATGAAGCTCAGGAGCATAAGAAAAAATGCTGGAGAAGATTTGGGACAGCTTTCCCCTGATGATATTGCTGTGCTTGCAGAGATCGAGCACAACAGATGGAATGTGGAACGGCTGATCTGCGGACTGAGGGCGATGCCTGCAGACATGCGTGCAAAGTTGAGGAATGAACTTTGCAGTGCCGATCAGGCGGTCAGGAGAGCGGCTGAGCGCATGATAATGGATGAAAAGAGCCGTGCTTTCAGACATATAAACATAGTGCCTTATGAAGAAATGTCTGAAGAGGCAAAGGCCTATGACATATGTACTGCGGAGAACCTTCCGCTGGTGATGAAGAATGAACAAAAAATATCGTATCTGTTTTAATAATATATATGGAAAAGAAGTTATATCCTTTTAAATTCATTCCTGTTCCATCGCGCAGGCCGTGGGGTGGCAATGCTATGAAGATTGAGTTGGGAAAGCATTTTGTGGAATGTGATGAAGATGGAAATGAAACTGTTTTAGGGGATGATGTCCTTGTCGGAGAAAGCTGGGAGCTTGCCGACATGGGTATAGAGGATTCTGTTGTTGCAAACGGCTGGCTTGCCGGCAATACGATAAGCGAACTGATGGAGACTTATCTGGAGAGGATCGTAGGCGAGGATGTATATAACTATTACGGCCGCCAGTTCCCGCTTCTGATAAAGTTCCTTGACATAAATGACAGACTCTCTGTACAGGTCCATCCTGACGATGAGATTGCCGCGGAAAGATATGATGCCTTGGGAAAGACAGAGATGTGGTACATCATGGATGCGAAGCCTGGAGCAAGGATCTTCTGCGGATTCAAGCGTGAGATGACGGCTCAGGAACTGTATGACAGATGCAAGAACGGCACTGTAGAGGAAGTCCTGAATGTGATCTATCCTAAGAAGGGTGATGTCCTGCTTATAACTCCGGGTACAGTGCATGCTGCTGACGGAGGTATACTTGCAGTTGAGATCCAGGAGTCTTCTGACATGAATCTCAGACTTTATGACTGGGGTCGTGAATTCAATCCTGAGACAGCGCGTCCGATGCATCTTGAGGAGGCTATAGATGTCATTGACTACAGAGCCTTCTGTCCGAGCATGTACCGTAAGGGACCGCTCTGGGGAGATGAGGCGTCGTATGTGCCTTGCAAGGCTTGCGATTGCCATTGTGGAGATGACTGCCATTGCCATGATGGCGAGGAATGTCATTGCCATGAAGAGGAAGATCACTGCCATTGTCATGAGGAAAGTCAGGAGGGTCAGATGATACAGAATCTGGTGGACAGCGCTCAGTTCAATGTCTCGAAGATAGAGCTGACAGATCCGCTTCATATCTATACCGACAGGTTCGAAAGCTTTATAATATATGTATGTCTTGAAGGAGGTGCTTCTGTGCAGGTACCTTCTACAGATGCTTCGGGAGCAGCATGCATGGAGAATCATGAATTCACTAAGGGAGAGACAATCCTCGTTCCTGCGGATATGCCTGACTTCTTCCTTGTCCCTCGTGACAGGTCGACCGTCCTTCTTGAAGTCGTGACCCGCCCTGTGGAGGATCAGGATAACTATATCGATCCGAATACTGAGGCCTTTCTGGAGAATGAGGACTATGAGGGCCTTGAGGACGGAGCTTTCGATGATGACGATGATGACTTCCCAGGTCCTGCTGGAGCAAGTCCGTTGAAATTCTTCAGTTAGGATGGAAGAGGTAAGGATAGACAAATACCTATGGGCTATCAGGGTCTATAAGACCCGTACTGACGCTACTGACGCCTGCAAGGGTGGAAAGGTTCGTGTCAATGGCGCAGACACCAAGCCTTCCAAGGCTGTGAAGGTGGGAGACACCATTGTGGCACGTAAGGGTGCAGTGGTATATACCTATAAGGTGTTGCAGCTGATAGACAAGCGCCAGGGAGCAAAGCTCGTTCCTGTGTATGCGGAGAACCTTACGCCTCCCGAGGAACTTGCCAAGCTTAGAGCTCCTGTCGAGACGTTCTTCCTCAAGAGAGACAGGGGAGCAGGCCGTCCTACCAAGAAGGATCGCCGCCAGATGGAAGACCTCTGGAGCAATCTGGACTTCGATGTACCTGATGATATAGCCGAACACTTTGCAGCCGATTTCGGCTTCGAAGAAGAGTAGATACACGCTGAGAGCCCAGCATTTTCTGAAACTAAATCCCTCCCAACTTCGTTGGGCCCCTCCCGTTCACAAGGCCACGGGCGGCCATGGTTTCAGAAAATGCTGGGCTCTCAGCGTGTAACCAAATCTAATTATTATTTGAAGTATCTGTTGAACAGACCCTGGAATCCGGCACCGTGACGAGCCTCATCCTTGCACATTTCATGTACAGTGTCATGGATTGCATCGAGGTTCTGCTGCTTTGCAAGCTTTGCGATTCTGAGCTTGTCCTCGCATGCTCCCTGCTCAGCGAGCATTCTTCTCTCAACGTTTGTCTTTGTATCCCATACGCAGTCACCGAGGAGTTCTGCGAACTTCGCAGCGTGCTCAGCCTCTTCCCATGCATATCTCTTGAATGCCTCTGCGATCTCAGGATATCCTTCTCTGTCTGCCTGGCGGCTCATTGCAAGGTACATACCTACTTCTGTGCACTCGCCTGCAAAGTGGTCCTTAAGTCCCTTGAGGATCTCAGCGTCTACATTCTTTGCTGAGCCAAGCTTGTGCTCGTCAGCCCATGTAAGCTCGCCTTCTGTCTCCTGGATCTCCTCGAAGTTCTCTGCACCTACGTGGCAAAGTGGGCACTCCTCAGGAGCATTGTTACCTTCATGTATATAACCGCATACCAAACATCTGAATTTCTTTGTCATAGCTTTGTAATTTTAAATGTTAATATTGTTTCTGATTTCTGTTTGTTGTTGTGGGTGCTTCAGTTACTCATTTAATTTTGAATAATTCTAAATTAACCACAGTGCAAAGGTAGACAAAAAATCGATACCTCCAAACATTTTCGCAAAAATTTTGAAAATTTTATTTTCTTCATCTTTACCGTCCCTGACTTGGCTGATACCTTTTGGTTTAATGCCTGGTCGGATGGAAAAAATCCCTCCCACTCCTGCGGAACGCTACCTCTTCTGGACTTTGCTTTATTATATGGGAACTACATACTTGTTTTCACCAGTTGTCATTCCGACCTGACTCGACTACGCTCGACATAACAAGTGGGCAGTTGTCATTCCGACCGAACGAAGTGAGTGGAGGAATCTTTATATCGGTGTCTTGACTGCACTCGACATGACAAGGGGGCAGTTGTCATTACCTATTATAATTATATGCATGTACGTGTTCATCCGGAATACCGTCAGTCAGGAAATCCGTTAAAATAATGACTGACGGTGCCGGAATATAATGAAATCATGCAGTTTTGGGTACCGTTAGTCAGGGGAATGGTCAAAAATGTGACTGACGCTCAATAAAGATAATGTTCCCATTGAATTGCAGCACGAAACACATGACTTGGCCTGGTTGACAAGAATTTCTGTTCGCTAATGCACTCTAGTAACGACAGAATAAATCCAGCCCTGAAGGTATGTGACGTCAATTGTACGATCTGCCTGAGGCTCTTGCATCACCAAGTATATTTTCACCTTGCTGGAAGGCATCGTTACAGAGAATCGGCATTTTATTTAGCGATGGTACTGAAAAACGGGCGCGATGAAGCTAAATTGACGCCATCGTTACACATATTGGCTGATATTTGTAACGATGCTTAGAATAAATACAGGGAACAATATACGTGTTTACACTACTTGTCATTCCGACCTGACCCGACTGCGCTCGACATGACAAGTGAGACCAGTTGTCATTCCGACCGAACGAAGTGAGTGGAGGAATCTTTATATCGGTGTCCTGACTACGCTCGACATTACAAGTGTATACTAATATATCATTACCTGTAATTATGCAGCCATATCTTTTCCCTCCGTTATGTAATATGACGGTAATGACTGAACGTCAAACTTATCCGCATATAGTATTAAAGTTAAATAAAATAAGAAAGAGGTAAAATAATTTGCTTATACGGTTAACTATATCTATTTTTGTGGCTTAGTGCATTTTCGGAATCAATTTAAACATTATACATATGGACAAAAAAATCATGCAATGGAGCACCTATGAGGCTCCATCACTAAAAACGCTCGACATCCAGAGCGAAGGAGTGCTGTGTGCAAGCGGTGCTTTTACTATCAATAAGTGGGAGGACGACGGTGAATCCCTTGAATTTTAACATTAACCCTAAAATTTAATTGAATATGAAGAAGATTATTTCTTGGGGTTTGATGTTGGCAGCAGCATTTACCCTTACAAACTGCGCAAAGGAAATTGAAAATCCGAACGAGCAGCCTGAAGCAGCAGGCTACCCATTCGAAATCATCGCATCTACAGTCGACACAAAGACCGTTAACGATGGTATGTCTACAAACTGGGCTGCAGGTGACCAGATTAACCTTATTCATAAAGAATCGGGAAATACAGAAGCGTCTTATATATCTGAAGAAGCATTTACTATAGCCTCTGACGACCTTGCGGACGGTCGTTTTACAGGAACTCTCGCTAATCCTTTAGTGTTGGGAAACCATGATTGGTACGTATTATATCCATACAGTTCGTATACTAAGACTCCAGAGAAGAGTGGATATCTTCCTATAGGTTGTGAGCCGAATAAGAGTCAAGTTCAGATTCAGGAAGGTAACGGTAGTATAGCCCATATCGCTGGTCCAAACTATCCTTTATGGGGCAATGTAAAGGGAGTTGGTCATGATGAGAAGCCAGAGCTTGTGGTGTCGCATGTATCATCTCTCATCAAAGTCGTAGTTACTAATGCAACAGAGACTCCTTTAACGGTTGAAAATATTGCCTTTACGGCTCCGGTTGACATAGTGGGAACATACTATATTAATTTTGCTGGTGAAAATGTAGAGTGTACAAATTCTGGAACTGATTATGTTTCTAAAACTGCAACACTGAATGTTAATAATGGCGAAGCAATTGAAGCAGGAGGGTCAGCTGAGTTCTATCTTGCAGTTAGACCATTCACAGCAGAAGCAGGGACTTCTTTGAGTCTTGCAGTTAACGGTTATTCGAAGGTTCCTAAGGCACTTGCGAATGCTGTAACTTTCCATGCTGGCAAGATCAAGACTTTGAATTTTACTTATGATTATGTTGCTCCTGCAGGTGAGCAGTCTGTTACTTTTGATTTTACTTCAGCAGATGAGTTGACTGCTCTTGGCGTGACTCTTCCAGATCAGAGTGCTGGTACAAGCGTCACAACTCTGACAAAAGGTGATGTAATTTTTGTTGCCGATGGAGGTTCAACAAAAACACGCGTGTATAACTCTAGTGGAAAGTATGATTTGCGTGCCTACAAGGGCGCTACGCTCACATTTAGTGTTCCTGACGGATATGTTATTAATGATGTAATTTTGACAGGAGGAGCGATTTCTTCAATTTCGGAGCCTGTATTACCGAATAATCCTGTTGTCTTGACAGTTGCTGCAAATGCAGATACACAGAAGATTTCAACTATTACAGTTAAGTATGCAGAGGGTGAGGTGGTCGCAGTTCCATTAACTATGGGAGCTGTAACTTGTATTAATCAGACAACAAACTCTCTTACATTCTCTTGGGATGAAGTAAGTGGTGCTGAAGGATATAAGGTTAGCTTGGATGGCGGAAATACTTGGAGCGACCAGTTTGATGCTACAAGCTATACTTGGGAAAATCTTGATTCAGAATCCGAGTATACTATTTATGTTAAGGCATTAGGAAATGGTATCAATACATTGGATTCAGAGGCTGTATCCGCTAATGGAACTACTGAAGTTGAGCAGGCGGACGTGGTGATAAATAGTACTGAGTTTACTTTTACCGGTTCAAATGGTCAGAAAGACTTTACTGTAATGATAGCCCCTATAAAGATTGCCTTTGCTAAGGGAGCCGGTTCAAATGCACCATATGATCATTCTGATAAGCATGTTCGTTTTTACAATGGCAATACTATGACATTTACTGGTGGTACTATTGTGAAGATTGAGCTCAAGTATTCTAATACATCTTATCCTGGCACAGGAACTACAGCAAATGTTGGAACATTAAGTCAGGATACTAATGCGAAAATGTGGACTTGGATAGGTAAGAATACAACTGTAACTTTGACAGGCGGAAGTAAGCAGGGACGATATGATAGTATAACTGTATACTATGAATCTGATGGTACACTTCCTGATCCTGTTCAGTTGACAATGAGTAATGTTACTTGCTCAGCACAGACTGCTAATTCTTTGACTTTCAAGTGGGATGCGGTTGATGGTGCGACAGGCTATGAGGTCTCATTTGATGGTGACGAAGCCGAAACTATTACTGAGACGACTTATACTGCAGAAGGACTCGATCCTGATACTGAATATGAGATTTCAGTTAGGGCTATTGGTGATGGCACTTACTATCGAACTTCAGCTGCGAAGACTTGCTCAGAAACTACGACATCTGCTTCAATTGCACCTTCTGGAAATACATATACGAAGTATACTGGAACCTTAGTAGAGGGCGATTACATAATTGTATATCAATCATATGCGATGACAGCTAGTGTTTCTAGCAGTAGATTTACAAATACCACAATCTCTCCAAGCGATGATACCATTACTAATCCAGATGCAACTATTGTTTGGCATATTGCGAAGAGTGGTGATTATTGGACAATATATAATGAAGGAGTGAGTAAGTATGCTGCCTCTACAGGTGCTAAGAATAAAGCTCAATTGTTGGCTTCTGGTACTGATGATAAGTCGTTGTGGACAGTTACAGGCACAACTACTTATGAATTCGTAAACAAACTGAATAAAGCAAACGGTGTAAATTCAAATCTTAGAAATAATGGTACCTATGGATTTGCATGTTACGCTACAGCAACAGGAGGAGCACTAACTCTTTATAAAAAGAACTGACCCTCATCCGGCGGAGGCGTCGGGGGTGATGAACCTATAGGCGAAGAACCTATAGGCGAAGAGCCTTGTACGACGGCTACGGCCGGTGGATAATGACAAAGAGCTGGCAGAGATGAATAATCTCTGTCGGCTCTTTTGTTTAGGGAACGATATGCATGTTTGC
>JAEIGA010003382.1_pt1 | contig 25034 bp, 22 predicted proteins | sample 9270691 | NCBI WGS metagenome assembly JAEIGA01 (sample SAMN17057246, study PRJNA624740) | gut metagenome | biome: biome; isolation source: fecal sample | host: Bos grunniens | place: China: Xizang | collected 2019
TGAGGCACACAACGCCCCAATTAGCGTGCAAAGGTAAGCATAATTTTCTATATGACAATGCTTTTTGAATGGATTTTTATCGCTATTTGAAAATTCCTTATTTGTTCAGGATTGTTGTTACGCTTTGTTGACCAAGGTAGTATAGCCGAGCACGAATTTGAGATGCTTTGGCAGTGAATGGCTCGGTATAAATGGGCGATTTGAGCGTTGGCTCGCTACCATCAATAGTATAACGTATCACAGCACCCGGGTAGGGTGAGTTCATTTTTACCATTCCGTTTTCAACGATTATGCCGGGTTGGCGAAGGTGGAAATTCCAACCACGCACCGCTAATCGAGGTAACTCTTTGTTGCATATAATATTGTTGAATTGAGCCGGTGTATAAGTTGCTGAGTTGTTCCATGCACGTTCGGCAAGCCCAAGCATTTTAGGTAGTAGAAATGACTGAAGTTGAGGAAATGAACGCATGGTTTCGGCAAACACTTGTCCACTGATACCTACAATGCGACCTTTGGTAGTTTCATCGGTGGGGCATAATTGAGCAGGGTAACCGGCAAGAGAGTTGAATTCATCAACAGTGCCGCCCCAATTTAATCCTTTTTCTAATGGGTGGTAATTATACATCATATCGAGATAAAAATGATTCACATTGCTCAATATGATAGGGTATCCGGCATTTACAGCTTCGCGAGTAACACCTCCATGCCCGTGTGATGGGAGTGTACTCCAGCAGTTCACACCACCCACCAATGGTGCAATTTCGGCATTGTATTCGGGTGTGTGTCCTACGGCAATTTCTTGCCAGCCGTTCATCTTTATGCCACGTTGGGATAGAATCTTTGCCAGTTGACGCACAAAATATGCGTGTAGCCCTTTTTCGCCATCAAGTTTTTTTGTGTTGATTAATTCCTGTGCGGCTTTTGATCCGTTCCAAGCACCGCGAGGCACTTCATCGCCTCCAATATGAATGGCAGTGAGTGTAGCCCCTGCTTCGCGATACATGGTAATGAGTTCGTCAATCACCTTTTCCATAAATTTATAAGGTCCGGGGAGAGCGGGATTCATTACATTGTCGTGAAATGCTTGTGCCGAGGTGTAGCGTGATGTATCACCATCTTCAATGAGGCGATAAGTGGCATCGCCGGTGTTGCGATAGCGTGCCTCCATTGATTTTATGGCTGCACGAGCATGTCCGGGCGATTCTATTTCGGGAACAACATCGATGCCATATTCTTTACAGTAACGGAGAAAGTTGATAAACTCATCGCGTGAGATATATCCGTTTGCAGTGCCTTCGGCTGTATTTGGATCGCCGTTGCCGGCAAATATCTGTACAAGGTGATTTCGCTCGTCAAGTGTATAGCCACGACGTGCTCCAACGTTGGTAAGCTCAGGTAACCCCGGAATTTCCAATCGCCATGCTTCATCATCGCAAAAATGGAAATGAAGGGTATTAAGGCGATAACGAGCGAGCATTTGAACGATTGTTTGCATATCACTCACACGTTGGAAATTGCGAGCAATGTCAATCATTATAGCACGATAGGGAAGGTCGGGATAGTCCTCAATCACAGCACAAGGTAGAGGAGTGCCGTCGCCTGGGATATAGTTGTGAGTTGTGAGAACTCGATTTGCTATATTTAATGCTTTCTCTGATGCGTATTCAATCAATACGTTATCAGTAGAAATTGTAATGCGATAAAATTCGGGGTTTTCGTGTGAGATGGGTTGTGATTTCACTTCGCCGTTGCCTTCATAATTGCCCCCAATAAGTTTAACACTTTTGAATGATGGTATTACATCATAAATACTGATAGGGTCGTTACAAACGAGCGATTCGTTGATGCGATAAATGTCATCGCCGTATGGCATGCGATCTTTCCCTTCGATGCTCCATTGATTGGGACGTTCGATGATAGAACGGCGAGTGTATTTTACGCTTGATGTGAGACCGCGAGAGTCAACAGTGTGAATACCGTCAGGAGCATAACAAATGGCAGCGAGAGTTCCTTTAACGCGAATGTCAATCACTACACTATCGGCTTTTGAACCAAATTGTGGCGATGTGAGATAGTAATAACCGGGAACTATTTCCACAACCGAGTCGACACTGTTAAGAGGCTTCATTTGTCGGGCAAACTGATTAAAACACAATCGGTTTATTTTGTCGATGTTGCCTTTAATGGTAAATCGTTGAATATAGAAATTTTCGCCCGAAGCGTCTTTGTTGTTGCCAAGGTTTTCCCAAATTACGGTAGTTTTGGCATTGGCAATAAATGTCATTGCGAGAAGTAGAAAAAAGGTTATTTTACGCATAAGTTATTTAATCGTTTTTGAAACTATATCATAGAGGTTGGCACAGCCGTTTTGAAGCAAATCGAGCACCAATTCAAACCCTTCGGCTCCTTCATAATAGGGGTCGGGGATATAATCATAACGTAACGACATATTAATAAATTTTGCCATAGGTATGATTTTTGTCTCATGTTCGGTCGTTGGAGCAATGCGACGTAGGTTTGATTCATTGCTTGCGTCCATTGGTATAATGAGGTCGAAATCGTCAAAATCAGCCACACGCACTTGTCGGCAAATATGATTTAATTCCAAGCCACGACGGCGAGCATGAATACGCATGCGACTATCAGGAAGATCTCCAATATGGTAGCCACCTGTTCCGGCTGAGTCAATTTTCCAACGTGCCTCATCGTGATGCTCTGCTACAATAGCATGCATAATGCCGTCGGCAGCCGGAGAACGACAAATATTACCCAAGCACACAAATAATACTCTAACTCTCTCCTTACCTTTCAATGAGTTTATTGCTTCGTTCATATTGTAGTTTACACTGTGGTTAACATTTTTAGTTATAAGTATCGCTATTTTATCACAAAGAAATTACCTGAGTTAACCGCTTCGATTGATCCTATATTGTTCATTTGGATAATTTTTTATAGACAAGTTTTGCAGTTGTTTCGGCGGCTTTGTTGGAGCCGAGGCGAGAACGCATGTAGGCATAGTCGGTTTGTTGAGTTTCGTGCAATTCTCCTCCGGGTATCACTTTGCTTAATTCAAGAGCAACTCCTTCGTGTTCGCAATAGTGCAAAAGCATTTCTTTCACAATTTCTCGATTAGCAATAAGATTAGGGAGCGATACAAATGGGATTTTCAATATGTGCTTGAATAGATTGTATGAGAATTTTGACCCATTGGCACGATAGCATACAACTTGAGGTGTGTGAAGTAATGCTGCTTCAAGAGTTGCTGTTCCCGATGTTACGAGGGCTGCTTGTGCAACGCTCATAAGTTCAAATGTAACACCTGTAACTACCGGGAGTTTGCTCATGCCTGAATATATTGAGGCATCAATGCCCGGAGCTCCTGCTATAACGGCCTGGTATTGAGGGAAGCGTTTAGCAACCTCAATCATGATGGGGAGGTTGTTGCGAATTTCGCCACGACGAGAGCCGGGAACAAGTGCAAGGATAGGGCGAGCCTCCAAATTATGTTGATTTATAAAATCATCAACTGAGGGGAGCGAGGTCATGCGTTGCTCGATCTCTTCAACCGAGGGATTCCCTACGTATGTTACATCATAATTGTGTTTCTTGAAAAATTCAACCTCAAAGGGTAGGATAGAATATAGTTTGGTTACGTATTTTTTTATATCCTTAACGCGATATTCTTTCCATGCCCACACCTTTGGGGATATGTAATAAAAAACGGGGATTCCTAATTGGTGAGCTGCTTTGGCGAGTTTGAGGTTAAAACTCGGATAATCGATAAGAATTAAAGCATCGGGACAAGATTGACGCAAAGCCTCTTTGGCTCGACGAAGATTGCCAAATACTTTGTCGAGGTTTCGCAACACTTCGCTAAATCCCATATAGGCCATATCGCGATAATCTACCACCGGTTCACATCCGGCAGCCTCACGCATAAGGTCGCCACCAAGATACACAAATTGAGCGTTGGTATCAACTTTTTTCAGCTCTTTAATTAGTTCGGCAGCATGTATATCGCCCGAAGCTTCACCCACCGACAAGAAATATTTCATAATATATTTTTTTCAATCAATAAAATTAGGATTTCTTGGTATTAAGATCTTTTAGAAATGAACAATATTCCTCAAGAGATTTTCTCATTACATCTTGAGGTATTAATCTTCGTCGATATTCTGCAACCAATGTAGGACTTAATGAACGACTTAAGGTATATTCAACCATGCTACGATCGGCTGATGGACATAGTATAATACCTATGCTGGGATTTTCATTATCGTGTTTTACATCTCTGTCAAGGGCTTCTAAATACATATCCATTTTCCCAATAAATTCGGGTTGGAAATCTACAGCTTTTAATTCAACAGCGACTAAACATTGTAATGCCCTATGGAAAAATAATAAATCTATACGTTTAGTAGATCCCCCTACTTGTACTCCATATTCACTATCAACAAACAAAAAATCTTTGCCCAGTTCAAGGATAAATTCTTTCATGTGATTTAGTAAACCCTTGTGGATGTGGCGCTCGTTGTGTTTTTTAGGAAGATTTAAAAAATCAATAAAAGTTTTATCTTTTAATATAAACTCAGTGCTAGGATATTGGGTTAAAAGTTTTGGAGATAGCATTTTATCTTTATCCATTAAAGATGAAAAAGTTTGATTTACGATACATCTTCGGAGTTCTTCAGAGTTGAGACGTTGTTGTGCTGCGTATAACATGTAGAATATACGTTCATCAAAATTTCGACATCTATTGATGATTTCAATATGATTTGTAAATGTTGTAATAGAGAGGATTTTTGGCATTTTAGCCATTTCTTGATTGGGAGTTTGTGCAGTTGATAACTGCACATTTTTGTCGAGTTCAATTTGTGCAGTTGGTAACTGCACAAATTCATTAAGATTTAATGATTTTGTAAGATTAATGAAATGAGAGTCGGAGTATAGTTCGTAAAATTTAACCATATTGTATAAATTTCGTTTGCTATATCCTCTTCGTTTAGGATTTTGTTGTTTTAAGTAATCAGCTAACGCACTGACAATTTTTGCTCCCCATCGTGCCGATTTTAATTGTGCAGAGATATATTGTCCTATCTCCCAATTAGTGCATAAAATTTCTGTATTGACCATTGTGATTGACAATGATCGATGATGTTCAATAATTGAATTGATATATTCAAATTGAACTTCCAATTGGGTTGATTGGGTATCTTCACCCACCGACAAAAAATATTTCATAATATGCTATCCAATTAAAGTCAAAGGCAAAGATAATACAAAAATCTACAATTGTTTCATTTATATTAACCTATTGTTTGGGATTTTTTTGCAAAAAATCGAAAAGCAATCACAATTATATATTATATGAGTGTGATTTGTGAACTTTGTGACTCAAAGAATGGTGTGTTGTGAAGAATTATCGCTATCTTTGCCCTCAAGATGAAAGATTTAATTTTAAGTAAAGAAACAAGCGAAAAGGCTGTACTTGTGGGGTTGATTACTCCGCAACAAGGAGAGGCAAAGGCAAATGAGTATCTCGACGAGTTGGCTTTTCTTGCCGATACTGCCGGTGCAGTTACTGTGAAAAAATTTCTTCAACGTCTCGACCACCCTAACACTGCGACTTTTGTGGGGAAAGGTAAACTTGAGGAGATAAAACAATTTGTGATAGATAATGAGGTGGGTATGGTTATCTTCGACGATGACCTATCAACCAAGCAGGTGTCGATAATTGAACGTGAACTTCAAGTGAAAATTCTCGACCGTACAAGTCTTATCCTTGACATTTTTGCCAAACGAGCACAAACCGCCAATGCTAAAACGCAGGTTGAATTGGCTCAATATCAATACCTATTGCCTCGATTGACTCGCATGTGGACTCATTTGGAACGTCAACGTGGGGGTATCGGTATGCGTGGTCCCGGTGAAACACAGATTGAAACCGACCGTCGTATCATTCTTGATAAAATTGCTCGATTGAAAGCCGAACTCAAAAATATTGATAAGCAAAAGTCAATCCAACGCAAAAATCGTGGCAAACTCACTCGCGTGGCTCTTGTGGGATATACTAACGTGGGAAAATCTACATTGATGAACCTATTGAGCAAGAGTGATGTGTTTGCCGAAAACAAATTGTTTGCAACGCTCGACACAACTGTGCGTAAGGTGATTATCGAAAATCTACCATTCTTGTTGACCGACACAGTAGGGTTTATTCGCAAGTTGCCTACTCACTTGGTTGAATCGTTCAAATCAACACTCGATGAGGTGCGAGAGGCTGATGTGCTGCTTCATGTGGTTGATATAAGCCACCCTCAATTTGAAGAACAAGTTGAGGTCGTAAATAAGACTTTGCAAGAAATTTGCGATAGTGCCGACAAGCCAATGATTATGGTATTCAATAAGGTTGATGCGTTTACATATACACCTAAAGATGAAGATGATCTAACGCCTCGCATTCGCGAAAATATTTCGCTTGATGAGCTTAAAACTACATGGATGAGCAAAATGCACGATAATTGTGTGTTTATCTCGGCTAAGAAACAAATAAATATTGATGAATTGAAAGAAAAAGTTTATGCAAAGGCTAAGGAAATTCATCTTTCACGTTTTCCTTATAACGACTTCCTTTTTCAAACATACGATCAAGAAGATTGGGATAGCGAGTCGTAATAGGTTTGCTATTCGCTAATGTTCCCAATATCCACTACCTTGGAGCTTAAATGCTCCAGCTCATAACCAAATAATTATAACCTTTATTGTAAAAGTGTAACAGAATGAAGAATTATCGCAAACTCACTGCGACAGAGATACGAATGCTCAAGTCGCAAGGTTGTGTGAGTGAAACATGGGGTCGCATTGAAGTTTCGGGCGACTTTAATCCACAACATTATCGTAATGTAACGTTTTCAGGTATTGTTCGCCTTGGTTCAACAGGCAAAACTTTTTGTTGTGAACGCAATGTGGTGCGTCAAAGTGGCATTTATGATGCAACGATTCATAATTGCTCAATAGGTAATAATGTGTATATTGCTAAGGTTGCGAACTATATTGCTAATTATGATATCGCAGATGGTGTGTTTATAGAAAATGTGAATCGCATAAATGCCACCGGTGAATCGTCCTATGGTAATGGCGTAGAGGTTTCGGTGCTGAATGAATCCGGTGGACGGGAAGTCCCGATATATGATAGATTGTCGGCTCAAGTGGCCTACTTTATTGCAATGTATCGACACAAACCCCAGGTCGTTGCTTCTTTGCGGAAAATAATATATGATTATGCCAGATTGCAACGTTCTGAACGAGGATATATTGGTGCGAAATCGGTAATTGTAAATAGTGGCATAATTGAAGATGTGAAGATTGGCGAATATGCTCGAATTGATAGCGTTTCAAGGCTTGTCAACGGCACGATTGCATCAACGCAAGCAGCACCGGTAAAAGTGGGTGTAAATGTAGTGGCGAAAGATTTTATCTTTATGTCAGGAGCAGAGGTTGATGAAGGGGCTGTAGTAATTCGTTCGTTTGTTGGACAAGGGGTGCGTATGGCTCGATTGTTTTCGGCTCACGATTCATTGTTTTTTGCGAATTGTACGTGTGAAAATGGCGAGGCTGCATCGGTGTTTGCAGGGCCCTATACGGTGTCAACTCACAAATCAAGTTTGTTGATTGCCGGAATGTTCTCGTTTCTCAATGCCGGGTCCGGCTCAAATCAAAGCAATCACATGTATAAACTCGGACCAATTCATCAGGGCATTGTAGAGCGAGGCTCAAAAACTACCAGTGATTCATATTTGTTGTGGCCTGCTCATATTGGGGCATTCTCGCTTGTGATGGGGCGTCATGTTGGACACCCCGACACCTCTCGGCTGCCGTTTTCTTATCTTGTGGAAAACGCGGGAGTGTCATATCTTGTGCCGGGGGTGAATCTCAAAAGCGTTGGCACTATTCGCGATAGCAAAAAATGGCCTCGTCGTGACCGTCGCACCGATCATGATCGCCTCGACCAAATAAATTTTAATCTCTTAAGTCCTTATACGGTGGCAAAGATGATTGATGGCATTAAATTGTTGCGAAACATTAAAGAGACATCGGGCGAAACGGCTTCAACCTATTCCTATCAAGGAATGATTATCGAAGCTCGGGCATTGGATAAGGGTATAAAATACTACCATTATGCCATAGATAAGTTTATGGGCAATTCGGTGATTAGTAGGCTTAAAGGAGCAGATGTGATTGATGATGCTAAGTTGCCATATTTGCTATCAACGACAGTCTCAGCAGGGGAAGGAGAATGGGTTGATGTTGCCGGATTAATTGCTCCTAATAGTGAAATTATAAGGTTGTGTGATGATATCGCATCTGGCGAAATTACAGATATAGAAATGATTAATACTCGATTGCGAGAGATGCATCTGCATTACTACAACATGGAATGGAATTGGGTTGTCGAGAATTTCAAAACATGGTGGGGTAAAGAATGTAGTGAGCTTACTATCGATGATCTTGTAGCAATTGTGAATCGTTGGCAAGAAAGTGTTGTGGCTATCGACAAACTTCTTTATGAAGATGCACGCAAAGAATTTTCAATGGTGTCGAAGGTAGGATTTGGAATTGATGGCACTTCTCAATGTAAAGATATTGATTTTGAGCAAGTGAGAGGTGAATTTGAACGTGACCCATTTGTGAAAATGGTGCTCGAACACATAAGAGACAAAACAGCTCTTGGCAACGATATGCTACGACGATTGGGGGTAGTAGATGAACTTATTGAAGCAAACCATACACCACAAACGGCATAATTTATAGTCAGTATTCATTTGCCATTTTCAAGTCAGACTTGCCCGCGAAGGGTAGGTCTGACTTATTTATTTTTGAATTGTATACAGTTCGGTTTTAATTAGATTCATTAGTTTAGAGTTTAATCATTCCGATTATTGGCATTTCTAAAACAGCATCGATTTTAAGCATATTATATATTAATGACTTTATCTCCCAGTGTTCGTTAATCCAAAACTCGAAATAACTTTTTACTACTTCAGTATATATTGGATTTATATTATAATATTCGCATAAAGAATTACTATCTATATGGCTGAAAATTATAGATAAATGATGCTCAGAAATTTTTTTTGTATGAACTTCGTTCTGATAGCGATTGAAAAAGTAAATAAGAAATTTTTGGCTGTTAATATATAGCTTTTCGTCAAGCCAATTTAAAAACTCATAAGTTGCAACTTCATTGCTTGGCTTTTTAAATAAAAAGTCAAAACTCCTATCAATACCATTCTTTCCTCCACAAGTCAAGTGCTCTTTAAAATTAGTATCAGTTAGTATATCTTTATACATATTGAGTTGTTCGTCGGAGTTTAGAGTGTTGAATTTTAGCTTTTCAAAGTGTTCCTTGACAAAATAATAGATAACATCTACAAGATATTTGTTAAAATTCAAAGGTTTGTCATTTGTTTGTTGTTCTGGTTTGAGATATTTATATGCTTTAGGAAAATTTTTTTCTAACCAACTACGGTTGTTATATATTTCTAATGCGTTATGTAATTCAAAATTTCTTCTAATGAGGTATAAAGGCTTAAATTGTATATTATCAATGTCATTGATAATGCTCTCTTCCGTAATGTCTTTGCGTGAAAAATGTTTTGAAGCTACAGCTACTTCGATATTATAGTTCTTAAATAGAAGTTTTTGCTCATGCATAATCATGAATATCTCGTCGTTTGCTTCATCAATATTTAAGAAAAATTCTTCGGGAAGAGTTTGTAGTTTTTCCATATTCGCCTCAGAAGGGTAACTATTAAATAGGGTCAGGCGTTTATTGCTTGGATGACGATATTTTAGTAAAATTGCAATGGTACATACTAAATTTCGATAAAAATGGCGTGGTAAATCGTGTAATTGACCTATCTGAGCTTTTATGCTTACATTCTTTGTGTGTTTTTCGGTTTTTTGTTGTGCATAAAACGTAAATAGACTGATGATGGACGATATTATAAAGGTAAGGATTGCAAATAAAGTCCATCCATCTTTTGTAAAGTCAACATGAGTGTTCTCTTCTATTTTAGTCATCAAATTTAGCCCAGTTTTTACAATAGTGTCTTGACCGTTGGTGCTATCCTTGTTTTGGAAGTCGTTTTCAAATACATTCGGGTGTGAAATACTTGTTTGTTGTTGAACAGAATCTTGGTTGTAGATTAAGCTACTGTCGGCAGTTGGTGTCGTTTCCGGAGATTGAGCATTGATTTTAACGCATGAAAGTAGCAAAAAAACACATAATATAAAAACGTTGTATTTCATGAATTTAAGTTTTGAGCTGTGAATTTGTTAGATTATTTAATTACAAAAATACATATATAATGTATAATGTCAAAATTAAGATGAATAAAAGCTGCAAAAGTTGCAAAATATCTGCAAAGTATTTATTTGCAAAATTTGATAAAAATTGCAGATGTCGAAAATAAACTATAATTTTGCAACAACTCAACAGCCCGGAGGGGCTATGAGGGATACATAATTTATTTTAGACGTTTACAAGCGTTATCTTTAAGTCATCGAATCTCGCAAATTCATCACTCCCTAAAGATAAAGCAACTGTATGCGTCCAACGTGATGTAATATATTAACATCATTTACACCGTTGTCACAAATCGTGATGATATGTTGTGGTGTTTTATATACGCATCTGGCGTGGGCTGCTGAGTTGCTTATCTTAGGGAGGTGGGCCAATGCGAGAGCCTGATGACTTGGGGTAAGTAGTAAAGGATCCCACGTCTGTCATTTATAAACGCCCGAATAGGGGTTCATTCAGGCAACAATTCTCGCTACAACGATGCACATTGGCGAAATCATTCGGCTCTCCGTAAAACAACAAGGGCTCACCACAGTGTGGCTCGCCCGACAACTATCATGTTCACGTACCAACGTGTATAAAATCTATGCACAACATTCACTCGACACTAACACACTGCGTCGCATCTCAATCATATTAAAAACCGATTTCTTTGCACTATACTCCGAAGACATCGCCTCGCATTGCAAGTGATTAAACCTATTTTGCTTTTGAGTATTCGGCTTCTGGTTCATTTGCATTATAAACTGAACCTCCGTCAAAATTATTATACCTATTAACAATTGATTGTGTCAATTTATTTTCATCTTGCCTCACATCCCAAACAACGTGAATATAGATATATTCATTGTGAATAGAATAAATTATTTTTAGATACGGAAGAATAACTATCATTCGATATTCTAAAGAGGTACAACCAAGCAACAATGGCTCAACCTGTCCAATATATGGTTGCGTTTTTAATAAAGATATTGATTTGTCAATTTTCGAGCGTAGTTTTTTTGTTGCCGACAATCCAAATTTACTCCTACAATAGCTATAAACCAATATTAAATCATCAATTGCCGATTTATGAAATAATACTTTCATAATATTGAATCAATAATACTATTCATTTCTTCTTCGTTAACTCCTTCCCCCGACATCGCTTCTGTTTCAGTTCTTATTAAGCGTTGTTTCAATTCTTCTATTGAATATTGGCACGGCGGTTCTCTCAATATATCACACCCCATAGAATCATCACGCAATGCACGCAAAGCATAGATGGCACGCTGCATCATTACATCATCATCGAGAAATGCATTTAGCTCATTTAGTAAAGTTGCTCTTAATTCTGCCTTAGTCATAATTATATCATTTTCAGCAAAAATAACCCATTTTACAAAAATCTCAAAATCTTTTTCACGAAAAAACAACAAAATCTTAAAATCTTGACTTATATATAACTCCAAATATCCCCAATAAAACAATTATTATAATTTCAATTATTATAAACATAATAATCATATTTAAAATAAATCTCAAGGTTGCCTTTTTTCGTGCTTTTCATTATGAATTGATTGCTATTGTCCCCAATCAGTTTACATGTCAACCAATCAATATCACACAAGTTCAACCCTCATAAATCATATTTTCTAATTTTGTATAAATATATTGTTAAACACATTTAAATGTAATTACTTATGAAATCAAAGAAAAACGAAGAATTAAAATCACGTCGTGATTTCTTCAAAAAAGCAGCAAAATCAGCACTCCCTATTCTTGGTGCTGTAGTATTAGCAAATTCACCATTAGTGTCAAAAGCAGCAACTGCAATGGGTTGCGACTACACATGTAAAACCTCTTGCCAAAATGATTGCTACGGAAGTTGCCGATATCATTGCAAAAGTACATGTACAGGTACCTGTTCTGGAAGTTGCAGAACTGGTTGCCAATATACAAATAAGTAACCAACCTTATACATGGTTTAACATGTAATAGAATGCAATAAATGCTGGCAACCCTTTGCTTCCAAGAATATTATATTTTGTATAGTTAAGGATTGCCAGCTCTTTTCTAAAATTATAAAATAAATTATGGCTACAAATAACAACCTCATCAGTCGTCGACATTTTTTTCGCAAAAGTTTATCCACAACACTTCCAATTTTAGCAACATTGGCTATCCCTTCTTTTTTAACATCGTGTGATCCGGCAGACGAGCCAAATGGAGGCAGTTCATCAGGTTCTTCATCGGGATGTTCTGGTTGTAGTTCTACATGTACAACCGCTTGTGGAAGTTCATGTCGTGCAAATATGTCTTATACACCATCTTCTTGTAAAAGTAGCTGTAAAGGTGCTTGTAGTAGCAGTTGTAAAACTGGATGTAGATATAATTGCAAATATGGAAGTAAATAATTTATTAAGCGATATTAATGTATAGCATTAAAGAGAATCAAACTACTTGGAAATCTGATGTTGCAAAAAACATCACATTTATTGTAACTAAAGATTGTCAACTTGCTTGTAAGTATTGCTATCTCGTGGGGAAAAACGAGAAGGAGCGAATGAGTTGGGAGGTAGCTAAGGCTGCTATTGACTATATTCTTGATAATGAACAAGACTTCAAAGAAGCATCTGTCGTATGGGATTTTATTGGAGGCGAACCATTTCTTGAAATCGAACTAATTGACAAGATTTGCGACTATATAAAATTAGAAATGTATCGTCGCAATCATCATTGGTTTGACTCTTATCGTTTCAGTTTCTCTACAAATGGCATTAATTACCACACAGATAAGGTTCAAGATTTTATCAAGAAAAATCGAGAACATTTATCAATTGGAATTACCATTGACGGCACTGAGAAGAAGCACGATCTTAACCGTATATGGAAAGGAGATGGACAGGAGCAAGGGTCATATAAAGATGTGGTAAAAAATATCCCTCTTTGGTTAGAACAATTCCCTAATGGAGGCACAAAGGTAACTATTAGTAGTGCTGACATTCCATATATCAAAGAGAGTGTACTACACCTTTTTGACCTCAACATTCATGAGGTAAATATTAATTGCGTTTTTGAAGATGTATGGAATGAGGGTGATGACGTATTATTTGAAGAACAATTGATGCAACTTGCCGATGCTATTATCAATAATGACCTCTATAAAGAGAATGTTTGTTCGTTCTTTACCGAGCAAATGGGAAAGCCAATGGACTGCGTGCTTGAAAATGGCAATTGGTGTGGTGCAGGGCGTATGTTATCGATTGATGCAGCCGGTAATTTCTACCCATGTACTCGCTTTGCCCAATATTCTTTGCGCGATAAAAAGGCTTGGATTGTCGGTAATATTCATGAAGGAATCGACAAAAATAAACTCCGTCCATTCCTCACGCTCGACCGTTGCACTCAATCTACTCAAGAGTGTATCGATTGCGAGGTGGCAAGTGGTTGTGCATGGTGTCAAGGTGAAAACTATGATGCAGCCGAAACCCCTACGGTTTATCAACGTGCCACTGCAATATGCAAAATGCATAAAGCGCGCGTGAGAGCCAACAACTACTATTGGAACAAACTATTCCGCAAATTGGAGTTGGAAGGGAAACGAGAAGAATTTGAGCAAAATAAAAAGAGTGTAACCCCCGAAATCTGCTAATCGCCATGCTACAATATCTTATAATACACCTTGATGATACTTCGGTATCATATTGCCATTACGACAATAGCAAAAAAGAACAAAATCTCATTTCGCTCGACGACCTCAAAGCCGGCATTCTCTATGCGATGAAAGAGAATTTGATGATTCAAATGGTTTATCCCGATTATCAACTTCCCAAAGAATACGAAGCGACAATCGAAACAATTGACCATGTAAAAATCAAACCAATATCTCAATCAATCAACGCAAATGTTGTGGTTATTGACTCATGGAGTGATTTAGAATCGTTGAATGCCGATAAAGAAATCGCATACGTTTTGCGCACCGACAAAGCATCATTCTTTGAGTGGTACTCTCGTTTGTTGCCTATTCTCGAAGAAGTTTCCCGCCTAAACGTAGTGATTAAGGACATTGAGACATTTACCGATGATGATTTTGCTAAATATAAAACAATTCTCGGTGAAATAGCATCAAAAGTTAAAGATTGCTACGAGAATAATCATGCAGTGCAACTCAACCTATTGACCGACCGCATGATGCTCGATAAGATGAACAACTGTAACGCCGGTTGGGAATCTGTTACACTTGCTCCCGATAGCCGTTTCTATGTATGCCCGGCGTTTTATCTCGCAGATAAATATGAGGATTTCGGCTTAGGTAAAGCAAAATACTCGATAGGAGATTTGAAAAACGGTCTTGATATCAAAAATCCTCAACTATATCGACTCGACCATGCGCCACTATGTCGCAAATGCGATGCTTATCAATGTCGCCGATGTGTGTGGTTAAATCGCAAAACAACTTACGAAATTAACACCCCATCACATGAACAGTGTGTAGTGGCTCTTATTGAGCGTAACGCCTCACGCGATTTACTTGCCTCAATACGCACTCTCGGTACATTCCTTCCCGACAAAGAGATAAAAGAAATTGATTATTTAGACCCTTTTGTTGTTAAAGAAGAATATTAGAAGTTATGAAAAAATTAGTAGGACAAGTAACTGAGGCGGAGCGTGATGAAATTCAACGCTTATTTGAACGCCGCAATGGATTGAATGAATTGGCTCGCATCTTGACAGCCGATAATGCCGAATTGTATGAAAAATTGGTTAAAGACCTTGGTGAAACCGGCACTAAATTTCAAAATTGGTGGGACACTATGGCTACCAAATATAATTGGGAAAGTACTCTCAACGGCAATTGGGAAATCAACTTCGACAGTTGCGAGATTTATTTGGTTGACAACACTATAAACTAAATCATAGATGGGTATATTATGTATGATTGGCACAACTGAAATTATAGTTGTGTGCATATTGGCATTGTTGCTTTTTGGAGGTAAAAAGATTCCCGAACTTATGAAAGGTTTGGGGCAAGGAATGAGGAGTTTTAAGTCGGCTATGAATGAGCCATTACCCGAAGAACGCCAACAATATGAGCGTTCACGCCATCAGCAACAAAATCAAGAAGACTTGATGCAACAAAATCAACCGACTCGTAATGAATCGGAGCAAGGATAGTCATATACAATACGAAGTTGCCGAGAATGAAAGTTTTCGAACACACGAGGAATATTTAGACGAAGACTATCTTCAGGAACCGGCAGAGGGTATGATGACCATGGGCGAACACTTGGAGGTGCTTCGCCGTATGTTGTTTCGCATTGCCGGTGTTGTATTGATAATAGGTGTTGCTATATTTTATTTCAAAGACGAAACATTCGACATTTTGTTGGCTCCACACACAAGTGATTTCATTACATTTAGATGGGTGGAACAGTTAATGGCAATGATGGGAATGAACTTTGTTTTTGAGTCATATAATGTTTCATTAATCAGTACCGAGCTTGCCGCTCAATTTATGACTCATATATCCACATCTTGCTATCTTGCGTTTTTATTATCTTCGCCCTATATCTTATTTGAATTATTCCGGTTTGTGTCGCCTGCACTTTATGAAAATGAAAAACGATACTCGTTGATTGTTGTCGTTGTTGTGTATCTGTTGTTTGCTTTGGGTTTGTTGATGAGCTACTTCGTGATATTTCCAATATCTTTCCAATTTTTAGCAACTTATCAAGTTGATAGCGAAATAAACAATACAATCACGCTATCATCATATATTTCCACATTTACTACGCTCACATTGATGATGGGAGTTGTATTTCAGTTGCCTGTGGTTGCATTTGTTTTAGGGAAGATTGGCATTGTCGATTCTGAATTATTAAAACATTATCGTCGTCATGCAATAATTGTCATTGCAATCATCGCTGCAATTATAACCCCCACTACCGACATTTTTACACTTTTGTTGGTAACTCTGCCAATTTACATGCTCTATGAGTTAAGCATCGGTGTAGTGAAGAGAGTAGAAACATAGGGAATTGTTACATTAGAAGATATTATTGAATCGGATAGCAACAACTTGCTATCCGATTTTTTGTGATGAGAGAGGTCTTCAGGTAACAATCTATTAATCTATTTTTGACCAATAAACTCTATTTTTATTATTTAACGTGATTAAATTTGTGAAATATGGTAGAAAGGGTTAATTTTACGAATTAAATCAAAATTTTATAGCTAATGAGACATTTTATTATCGCATCTATGTTAACGATGATGTCGTTTTCTAATTGTGTTGCGGCAGATATAGCGTTACCTCCACCCCAAAAAACGGGCGGAATGCCTTTGATGGAGGCTTTGTCGAAAAGAAAGTCAACACGTGAGTTTTCAAGTGATAAACGATTGAGCGAACAACAGCTTGCCGATTTATTGTGGGCGGCGTGTGGCTTTAATCGTGAAGACAAATTGACAATTCCTACTGCGTTAAACAAGCAAGAAATAACAGTGTATGTAATTACTCCTGAGGGTGCGTGGTTGTATGTGGCTAAAGAAAATAAATTAACGCAAGTAACCGATAAAGATATTCGAGACTATGCTGCAGCTCAAGATTATGCAAAGAAAGCTCCGTTGAATATTGCTATTGTGAGCGATAAAGAGTTAATGGCTCATGATATTTTTGCCGGAACTGATGCAGGTGCTGTGATGCAAAATATTTATTTGTGGTGTGCAGCAAATGAAGTGGGTACAGTTACTCGTGGTAGTTTCGATGGCGAAAGTCTTGCAAAAGCACTTGGTCTAAAAGAATCTCAACGTGTAATACTCGTTCAAACAGTGGGGTATTAATGATTGATTATTATGCGAAGAAAAGAAAAACAAAGATACAGAATAATTATATTGGTTTCTATGCTCGTTTCATTCTTTTTGGGACGATGCAGTGTGAATGGTTGTAGCGACGATAAAGAAGATGTTGAAACAATCGATTCAACCGAAATAGTGGTCGAGGAGCATGAAAAAGATATAGCTATAGAAAAATCGGAGCCGATTGATAGTTCTGATTTAGAGTATGATACCGTTGAAGTTGATGCTAAAGCGGCTGTTGAAATATTAAATCGCAAACCCGATGCGAGATGGGAACACTTCCTTGAAGTAGATGACTCAGAGGTGGCACAACCACTTGAAACGCATTTTCGAGGTAGCCGTTCGGCAACGTTTAATGATAGTAATCACATTCAACTTGAAGCAGCTGAGGCGATGGGTATTAAGCCGATTACCGATATGTCGTCGGCATGGAATTTGTCGCGTCCGGTAAAAAAACTTGCGTCGTGTGAAGAATATTATCTTGATGAATTGACACACTCTTATCCGTTTTTAGTCCCGGAAGCTGAGCAATTGTTGAAAGAGATTGGCACAAGATTTAATCAATTGTTGTGGGAACGTGGACAAAGTAAATATCGCATAAAAGTTACGAGCGTGTTGCGAACCCCCGAAACGATAAAAGATTTGATGCGAAGCAATAAGAATGCCGTTGCAGTGTCAACACATCAGTATGCAACCACTTTCGACATCAGTTATTCAAAATTCATTAGAGATGCTGCCGAAAATCCTCGTACTTTTGGGGATTTATCGGATTTATTGTCAGAGGTGATACTTGAGTTTCATAGCCAAGGTCGTTGCTATGTCAAATTTGAAGGAAAGCAAAGTTGTTTTCACATCACAGTTCGTCCACAACAGTAAATAAATACATAGTATGAGTACAAATGCAAATGTAGAAAATAAAGCTAATCCCGTGCAACAAAAAAATAGTGGCTGGAAAAGATTGTTGAAAATCGGAATGTGGTCGATTGTTGCATTGTTCTTGCTTGTACTTGGACTATTGCAAGTAACAGTGAGTGTGCTAACTCCTGAGCGGTTGACACCTTTAACCGAAAAACTACTTTCAAAAAGCCTTAACGCCGACGTGAGTGTGAAACGAGTAGAATTGACGGTGTGGAAAACATTCCCTAAGATAACTCTTGAAATAGACTCATTGGCAATGGAGAGCCGGGCATTGAATGGTATTGAGGATTCGGTGCGTGCAAAATTGCCGAATAACTCAGATAGTCTTTTGGTATTAAAATATTTCAGAGGTGGTGTGAATCTTCATGAATTGGTATTGGGCAAAATCAGCCTATATGATATTCAACTTCATGAGCCAATGGTAAACTTAGTGGCTGTTGATAGTATAACCGCCAATTATAATATCGTGCCACCTTCAACTCCTGAAAGCGAAGAGGATACAGCTCAAATATCTTTGCCTCGCATCTCTATCGACCATTTTGCAATTATCGATGCAAAGCCTATAAGATATTTTTCGCTTGCCGATAGCCTTGACATAACGTTAAATCTGAAAACAGTATATTTTAATGGTGTTGACGACCCTAAATATGTATTGGATTTCCAAGGTAATGTAGCTTCACCTTTGTTGGGGATAATAAATTTGAAAGAGTCTCCATTTGTGGTTAATGGTGGCTTGGAGTGGGATCAATCCTCTCCAACCGTTATTTCATTGAAAGAGTTTACAGCCGGGGCCGATATAATTAATTCGCATATTAATGGTGAATTTGATTTTGGTAACGATATGAAAATCAATAATTTGTCATTATCTCTCGACCCCGTAAAATATGAAGATATAAAGGTGAGAGTGCCACAAGAATATGCTTCGTTGTTGAAAGATGTTGCAACAAATGCCTCATTTGAAATGGATATGCAATTGTCAAAACCATTCCGCTTCACAAAAGAAAAAATGCCGTGGGCTGAAGTGAATTTGAGAGTGCCGGATTGTTATCTGAATTATGGGGAACTTAAGGCTGATAAATTTACAGCTGACGTAAAGGCTACATTAAAGGGAGAAAATATAGATGATGCAATAGTAGAGGTTAATAATGTGCATCTCAATGGCATGGGGGTTGATTGCTCGTTGTCAACTACGCTTTCGTCAATAATAACCGACCCACTTGTCGATGGCAAATTTAAGGGTATGATGAATTTGAGGAATTTGCCACCATTTATAGTGAAAATGATTGATGGTCGATTGAGAGGGGAGCTTAATGCAGATGCACAATTCCATTTGCGTCAAAGTCATTTAAGCCGAAATAATTTCCATAAAGCGATATTAAAGGGGGAAATGTCGGTGAAAAACTTTGATTTCCACTCAAATGATACGCTTATTGATGTTTATGCTCGAAATGCTCAGTTTAATTTAGGCACGAGCGAAAGTTTTGTGCGTAACAATCATCGCGTTGATAGCTTGTTGACGGCATCGGTAAAAGTCGATACATGTGCGTTTCACTATGATGGCTATAACGTGCGAATGAACGATTTCAAGGCAGGAGTGGGGTGTGCAAATACTGCAAGCTCTATCGATTCAACGCAAGTAAATCCCATAAGTGCAACAATGAGAGTGGGCCGTTTGAGCTATCGTTCCGAAGCCGACACTATGCGTGTGAGATTGCGTGATGCTAAATGTATGGCATCGTTGCGTCGATTTAAGGAGCTTGAAAAAGTACCCCAATTGATGTTGCGAATCAATGCAGGTAGTGCCGGAGCTTCAACCAAAGAATTGCGAGTGAATTTAAGAGAAAGTGCGATATCGATTACGGCACATCTTAAACCTCGTCGCAAGATGTCGCCACAAGTAAAGACTGTCTTTGAACGAATTGTAAAAGAAAATCCAACGATTTCCAATGATTCGGCATACGCTTTGGCACGACGAGAAGTGAGAGCGAGCCGTAAAGCACGAAGTGCAAGAATGGATAGCATCGAAAGTGAAATATCAACTATTGACTTTGGTGTTGATCGTAGCACACGTGCGTTGCTCAATCAATGGGACGTAAGAGGGAAAATTAACGCTAAGAGTGCAAGAGTATTTACACCATATTTCCCATTGCGAAACAGAATATCAGATGTGGATATTCAGTTTACCACCGATAGTGTGGCTTTCAATAGCATGAAATATAAAGGAGGACGCAGTAACTTCTCGGTAAATGGGTCAATAAGTAATATCAAACGAGCGTTGAGTGGTCGAGGAAATCAGCCGTTGAAGATGGCATTTATCTTGCGAAGTGACACAATTGATGTAAACCAGCTTGCTGAAGCGGTATTTGCTGGTTCGGCTTATTCTGAAAAGGTTGCTGCTTCATCATCGTCGATAACTTCAGCATTAGAAAACATTGAAGATGAATCACAACTTGAAGCCGTTATAAGCCAGCAAGCCGAAACACAGGAGTCGGGGGCGTTGCTTGTGCCTATGAATATTGATGCAATTATGCGTGTAACGGCAAAAAATATCATATATAGTGATATGTTGATGCATAATATGTCGGGGAATGTTCAAATCTATCGAGGTTCGTTGCGATTTGACCAATTGCGAGCATCGACCGACATGGGTAGCGTGAATTTATCAGCGTTATATTCTGCTCCAACGAAAAAGGATATGAGTTTTGGGTTTGGTGTAGAGATAAAGGATTTCTATATTGATAGATTCCTTGATTTGATGCCGGCAGTAGATACTATAATGCCATTGCTGAAAGATATTAGTGGTATTATTAATGCCGATGTTGCTGCAACTGTCGATGTTGATACAGCTATGAATTTGGTGTTGCCATCTCTTAATGCCGCAATAAAGCTTGAAGGGGATAGCCTTGTGCTTTTAGATGCCGAGACTTTCAAAACCATATCAAAATGGTTGCTCTTTAAGGATAAAAAGAAAAATATGGTTGATAAAATGTCGGTTGAGGTATTAGTTAAGGACTCTCAAATGGAATTATTCCCATTTATGTTTAACATCGACCGATATCAACTCGGTGTGCTTGGATATAACGATTTGGCGATGAATTTCAATTACCATGTTTCGGTATTGAAATCTCCAATACCATTTAAGTTTGGTATAAATGTGAAAGGCGATCCCGATAACATGAAGGTGAGATTGGGACGTGCCAAATTCAAAGAAAAGATGGTTGCCGAACGTGTGGCAATTGTTGATACAACTCGCGTAAACCTCTTGCGTCAAATTGAAAATGTGTTCCGTCGGGGTGTTGACCGTTCGTCAAAACTTAACTTGGGAAATACAACGCAAAAGATTGAGCGATTTGAAGAAGAAACAGGTGATACTATTTCACATGCCGATTCTCTATTGTTTATTCAAGAGGGATTGTTGCCTGCACCTCCTGCCCCGGAAGTTGACTCGACCGAGGTGGTGGATAATAAAAAGAAACGGGATAAAAAGAAACGATAATGGAAATTTCAGAAGATATAATTTTGTCGTTTCTACGTCGCCGTCATTACAAATGCTTGCAACCTCTTGCTGCACTTATTGACATGGACGGTACGTTATATGATTCTATGGGAAATCATGCCGACGCATGGCATCGTTTGGCTACGGAATTGGGAATTGAATCTACGCGTGAAGAGTTTTTTCTCTATGAAGGTCGCACAGGAGCATCAACACTTAATATTCTTTTCAACCGAGCATACAATCGAGATGCCACATCTCAAGAAATTGAAGAATTATATGCCCGCAAAGCAACGTATTTTACTCAAATGCCATCAGTAAAACCTATGCCGGGAGCGATGCAGATGCTCGATTTCTTCAAAGAGGTATATATGCGTCGTGTGCTTGTTACGGGGTCGGGGCAACGTTCATTGATTGACCGCCTTGATCGGGATTTCCCCGGAGCGTTTACTCCCCACATGATGGTAACCTCACGTGATGTTAAGTGTGGCAAACCTCATCCCGAGCCATTTATAAAAGCAATGGAGAAAGCTCGGGTGCGACCGTCTCAATCGATTGCCATAGAGAATGCACCTTTAGGTGTGAAGTCGGCTAGTGCTGCCGGAGTGTTTACGGTGGCAGTAACTACGGGTCCCATACCTCGCGAAGAATTAGAAAAAGCAGGTGCTGCAATTGTGTTTGAGTCAATGACGCAATGTGCCGAGATGTTACCTCATTTAGTTCTCAAAATGTTTAATATTTCAATGTCATAAATGATATAATGAAACATCAAGATTTGATATTCAGTAACGATGTGGCATCTCAACTTGATGCCTTGGTTGAAAAATATAATCCTTCAAAATTGTTTGTGCTTGTAGATGCCAATACTCGAGAACTTGTGTTGCCTCAATTAGAGGGAGCTTTGGTGTTAGAAAATGCGTCGATAATCACAATAAATGCCGGAGATGTAAATAAAAATATCGAGTCGTTGACATATATTTGGAATCAACTTGTTGAGGGGGGAGCTACTCGTAAATCAATGTTGATAAATCTCGGAGGAGGAGTGATTACCGATATTGGCGGTTTTGCCGGAGCTACATTTAAGCGAGGAATAAGATTTATAAATATTCCCACAACATTATTGAGTGCCGTTGATGCCGCTGTTGGAGGCAAGACCGGTATAAATTTCTATGGATTCAAAAATGAAATAGGGGCGTTTTGTGAAGCTGAGGCTGTGATTATCTCTACTCGTTTTCTTGCTACATTGAGCAATGAAGAATTGCTTTCAGGCTATGCCGAAATGCTCAAGCATGGGTTGATATCAAATGCAGATATATATAATCGACTATTTTCTAATGATGTGGTCAATATTGAAGCTGAAGATATGTTGCAGTTGCTTCGAGAAAGTGTGATGGTAAAAAAACGAGTAGTAGAGGAAGACCCAACCGAAAAGGGAATACGACGAGCCCTTAATCTCGGACACACCGCCGGTCATGCTTTTGAATCGCTTGCATTGCAGCGAAACAAGCCTATTCCACACGGCTATGCAGTGGCATGGGGATTGGTTGTTGAATTGGTATTGTCGCACATGCATTTGCAGTTCCCTTCAAATGAATTGACGCGATTGGCTACATATATATATGATAATTATGGAGCATTCAACATCACTTGCGATGACTATCAAGCATTAATTGAATTTATGCGTCATGATAAAAAGAATGATTCGGCAAACGAAATAAACTTTACAATGTTGAAAAACGTAGGCGATATTCATATTGATTGTATTGCCTCGGAAGAAGACATAAAAACAGCATTTGATATCTATCGCGATTTTATGCACATATAACACATTAATTATATGAAACGTCAATCAAATATAGAATTATTTCGTATAGTGAGTATGTTGTTAATACTCATTGTGCATATAGATGGTGCTTCGCTTGGCTTACCTCAACCGTTGGGTGATATCGCATCAATGAGTTCTCGTGATTGGTGGCGATTGATTGTGGAGAGTATATCTATTATTGGTGTGAACTGTTTTGTGCTTATATCGGGGTATTTTGGAATCAGAGCTTCATGGAAAGGCTTTTTAAGATTCACATCTTATTGTTTGTTCTATTCTGTTGCTATATGTGCCCTTGCAGGGGTGATTGTTGCCCTAACCGGTAAGTTTGCCGATAAGTGGAGTTGGGATTTAATGGCGGAAAGTGTTATGGTTTATACTCATACCGATTTGTGGTTTGTGCCGGCTTATTTAGGCTTATACTTTCTCGCCCCGTTTTTGAATAAATCGATTGAGTCGCTCTCATGTAAGGAGTATAGCATTTGGCTTGGTGCATTTGTGGCATTTAACTTATATGCCGGCTGGTTTTGGGGTGGAAAATTCAATCCCACAGGCTATACCATTTTGCATCTTGTGATGATGTATCTTATTGGGCGATATATATATAGGTTTGTTCCTAAAGTTAAAAACCTTGGGTTCTATTCAACCATAGCATGGGTATTATTTACTGCCATGATATTGATAAACTCATTATATGGCACGTCACAAATGGCATTCGCTTATAATTCGCCATTTGTGGTGTTGGCATCAATAAGTTTCTTTATGATGTTTCGTTCAATCTCCTTTTCTAATCGCATAGTGAATTATTGTGCGGCATCGGCGTTTGCGGTATATCTTGTGCATAAGAATCCATTGGTGTGGGGACAGCTTAAATCTTTTATAGAATTTCTGTGGTCGCAGTTGTCATTGCCAATGTTTACGTTTGCGGCAATAGCGATTGTTTTTGTGGTATTTGTTGCTTGTGTGATAATTGACCAACCACGTCGCTACCTTATGAGACTATTGAAGTTGTAGAAGACGATTAAGTTATTGTTTGAACAAATAAAAATCCCCGGGTCAAATCGACTCGGGGATTTTCGTTATAAAGATAAGTTAATGATTACTTGCTTTCAGGATCTACGCCCCATTGTTGTTGAGCAAGGCGACGATAGTTGTTGTAACGCCATTGAGCATTTTCCTTAGCAGCAGCGAAGAGTTCGGCAGCTTCTTCAGGGTATTGCTTCATAACTGATGCGTAACGCACTTCACCTTTGAGGAAGTTTTCAAATTCGTCCCAGTTGGGCTCTTTGCTGTCGAGGGTGAATGGGTTTTTACCTTCAGCTTCGAGAGCAGGGTTGTAACGCCACAAGTGCCAGTAACCGCAAGCAACTGCGTTAGCTTCTTCTTGTTGAGCTTTACCCATACCTGCACGCAATCCGTGGTTGATACATGGAGCGTAAGCGATGATGATTGATGGACCATCGTATGCTTCAGCTTCGCGGATAGCTTTGAGTGTTTGAGCTTGGTCGGCACCCATAGCGATTTGTGCTACGTAAACATAACCGTAGGTTGAAGCGATAAGACCGAGGTCTTTTTTGCGTACGCGTTTACCAGCAGCGGCA
>JAEIGA010003383.1_pt1 | contig 25022 bp, 21 predicted proteins | sample 9270691 | NCBI WGS metagenome assembly JAEIGA01 (sample SAMN17057246, study PRJNA624740) | gut metagenome | biome: biome; isolation source: fecal sample | host: Bos grunniens | place: China: Xizang | collected 2019
GGATGTTATACTCTTTTTTATCAGCGTTCTTGTCAAGTGAGAAACTAATATTTTTGAGTTTGATAGGATAAATAGCTATATCATCCTTAACATTAAACAAGCTGTCCAAATTGATATTAATACTCATAGGTTGGTCAGGAGTTATATCCACACAAGCATAGTTTCCATCTATTCCGTTGTTTGTAACAAGTCCAAAATCAAGGCGGGTAATTAAATTGCCTTGAGGGGTAAACTTAAGCTCAAGATGTTTTGGGGTAGAATAGAGAACGGTGTCCGCTGTCAATGATAGTTGAACTACTCGACCACCGTTATAGTTCATATACAAGTATGCCTTTCCGTCTGCATCGGTTTTAATATCTGTTTTCCAAGAAGAACTAGATGCTTTTAGTGACCATCTCTCGTCTACTTCTACCATGTTCTCCCACAAAATTGAACTTTCATTTACTGTTTGTACTTGAACATATTGATGAAATTTATTTTTACCCAATGTACCATGAATATTGGTGCTTCCATTTTTCAATCCTGTTAGAATACCATTTTCGTCTATTTGGCAAATAGTAGGATCGTCAATAGTCCAATCTACAGCTGCTGGTAGAATAGCAAAATTCTTGTTGTCTACAGAACCTAGAATTTCAATCTCATAATTGGTGTGGTTGGAGATAAGAATACTATCCAGACGCATAACAGGACTAGCTTCATCTACCAAAATAATTTGTATCGGAAGTGATGCTTTGTCATATGTGGCTGTTAAAATACCACTACCAAGGCAGACAAAGTATCCGTCTTCAGTAATGTAACCTGTTTCTGGTGCACACGATAGTTTAACTCCAGGTAGTTTCGTGTCAATGAGCATTCCATATTGGTTATATCCTAGAAAATCAGGTTTGATAGATGCATACTTTGGTAAACGCATAAATGTAGCTTGTGTACGCATTTCAGTAACCACATTGTCATCAGGGGCTGTTGAGAATACGAATATACTATTACCAACTGCACGAGGTTGACCTTCAGTAGTAGGGTTAAGGATTTGTCCTCCAAGATTGAACTGAGCACTACCACCACCATCGGCACCTGCAGCTTCCCATGCACCAAAGTGGCGAAGGATAGATGCCATCTCGTGCGTATACATACCAGGTTTTTCCATGACCATCAACCAGAGTGTGTTGTGATCTTTGCTTACACCAAAACCAGTACGAGGGTAGTTCTTGTTGTTGTAATCTTCGTTCCAGTTGCGGTTGGTAAGTCTTCCTTCACGCAATACATAGCAGTTACCTGCGCTGAGTTGCTTGATGTTAGGGCGCTCACCACTGAGTGACTCGTACATACCCATAATGAATTGTACTCTATCACCTACTTTGGCAGTCTCGAGGAATGTTTTGCCAGTACCGCGTCCACGGAATACTGCATATCCGTCTTGAATTTTTGTTCCACCAGTGTAATTAATGCTTACTACTTCCGCAAAGAGATGTTGGTTCATAGCCCAATCTTGTTCCAACTTAACTACAAGTTCGATCATTGGAAGGTCTGTGCCTAAGCGTTTGTTGATATCTTCTTTAGTCAAAGTAGATTTGGTACCCATGTCGGAGTTGAACATAACTACTTCGTTATCAGATGGGTTGCTGCGGTTGCGGTTTACCTCGCTGATTGGCATCGCTTGATCGCCGATAGCCAAGTGCGCATCCCAAGAGAATTGATCGATATGTGCTTTCTTGTCAGCATCAATCATCAAATAACCAATATCTTGCTTGCGTCCTAATACGGGGTCAGGATCTCCGTGGCCAATATTCCAGTTGGTAATATTGGTTCCAATCTTACCATTGCGTACTTGACCTGTACATGGAACACCTGTCAAACCATTGTATTGACCTTCGTCTTGTGTTGCAACAATCCAGAAGTTGCAGTTTACAGAACCGATAGAGCGGTGCTCTGGTGCATCCAGTCGTTTGTGTGCATCCACCATTCTTTCGGTGTTTCCCATAGTGGTGCTATGACTCTCCTCTACAGTATTGTATGGGTTAGTTAAGTCTACTTCATAGATATAGCAATGGCGAATGTCATTGGTCTTAACTGTAATGTCAAAACGAGTGTAAATAACGCCTGGGCCTACTTGGTAACTTTCCAAAGTGTCAATGGAGTACTGTTTAATCGCTGTACTATCCAAGTTGGTTTGGATGTTGATGGTTCCATGCTGTGCGCAAAGTGAAATGCTGCATAAGATGCAAGCAAGTAGTGTGAAATGTTTCATAAGCATTAGAATAATTATATTTATAAATCAATAGCCCACAAAGGTACAACTTTTTTTTAAATTATACAAATATTTGTATAAAAAAAGCGTTGAACATAGTATTCAACGCTTCTTTTTATATGAATTGATTTAATTTTTATTGGAAACGAGCTCGGTTGTCAACGATTTCTGCATTCTCCTCAATCAAACTCATTGCTTGGTATGGGATGGTATATGCAGTGCGCATATTTTGTTGTTGAATCTCTTGCTCTACATTGATAGTACCCTCTGCTGTTTTCTTGTTGCTGATGGTAATCATATATACACCATTGTTACCAACGATAGGAGCAGAAATTGTGTTTGGTTCCAAAGTGAGAGCAGTGCCTACAACTGCTGGCTCATTACCAGCTGCTCCTAAACGATATGATGCCAATGAGATTCCTTCAGCAGACTTGATTTCAGTGTCAAACAATGCAGCAGCATCAGCCAATGTTGCAACTGACTTAAGCTGATTCTTAATGTATTCAGCTTTCTTGTTGTTGAGAACTTGAATGCTTAATTCAGCTTTTACTGATTCAAGTGAGCGATATTCACCATCGTTAACTTCTGTCAAAGCTGCAACAACAAATTGGTTACCGCACTCAAATACATCACTTACTTGACCTTCTTCTGCCTCAAATGCCCATTTTACGATAGAACGACTGTTTTTGAGATCGTTCACTTTGTCAGTGTTCTCGTTGAGAGCATAAACAGGAGTTGTGGTAAGTCCTTGTGCGAGAGCTGCTTGGTGAAGCGAATCAGCATTGTTGTTTGCAACGATAAATTGCTTAGCCTGATTGTATAATACACCATAAGTTTTGCTGCTAGCTGTCACTGTGCGTGTCAAAATAGCCAATTTTACTTTAGGTGTCGCTGGACTCTTGTCTGCAATTTTGTATGTCACTTCACCCATTCCATTGTTTACAGTGAATGTAGAACCTTTTCTACCATCGAATGCTGGTTCTGCAATATTGCTTGGAAGATCGGTAGCCTTGAACCAATTCAACTCAATATCTTCTGCACCTTCTTCTGTTGCAACTACTGTCAGTTTAACAGAATCGGACTTGCTATAACCACAGTCCATAACGCGTGCGATAGAGTAGGTGTTGTCGTTAAAGGTGATTTCTGTGCAATCGCCTTTTTTAGTTTTCTTACCAAACGCAAACTCTTTGTATTCAGCAGGAATTGTCTCAGCTGAATAGTCGCGACCATCATAAAGAATATCAGAATTGCTGTTTACAAGAGCAGCGATGTCTGCTTTTGTTTTAAAGTCGTTTTCAAGACCTTTGATCAATTTCTCAACAGCCTCAAAATCTTCTTGTGAAGGAACAATAGGGAAACTTACACACTCAATTGAGCGGTTTGGTGTTTGCTTGTATTGCTCTTTCTTTTGCTTGTAGAGTTTCTTGATGTCACCTTCTGTTACATTAACCAATGAGTCTGCTACAGCGTAGTATGGTTGTTGTACATATTGTACATCTACTGTAGTTTGACGAGCATCGTATGCATATTTTGCATCAAGAGGGTTAGCTGTGACAAGTTTGCTCAAAAGGTCTGTGTATTTCTCTTGCAAATAAGTCAAGCGTACAGCTTTCTCCCAATACATCCAATAATTTTTAGCTTGTTTGATGCTCTCTGCTTGCTCAGGAGTTTCTGGTTCTTGCTCAAGTGAGTTAAGGAAGTTGACGAGTGCTGCGTTGTTGAAGTTACCTGTCTCGTCATAGAAAGCGCGGCGTTGACGAATGAGCTGATGAGGATTAGCACTGATGCAGAGTTGACTGAGCTCTTCTGCTGTAATGTCCATACCGATTTTCTCTGCTTGCTCACCCAAAGTGTAGTTCATTACCAATAGTTGCCAAGCTTGGTTGCGAAGTTGAATGCTGAGGTCTTCATTAATGTCAGATGTACCAGTCTCAATCTTATACACTTCAGCGAGTTGATCTTTAGCTGCTTCGTACTCTGTGTAGTGCACTTTGTGACCTGCGATTTCTGCTACATTCTCACGACCTTTGTTAAAGAAACTACTTCCTGAATTAAGGAAGTCTCCCAAGATAAATGCCAACATGGCTACACCTACTACTACGAGAAGGATGGTGCCATGGTTTCGAATAGATTGTAATGTTGCCATAATATTTTATTGTATTTATTTTCCAAAAAATGGTTATTATACGCCAAAAAGTCCGCAAAGGTACAACTTTTTTTTGAGATAAACAAATATTTTGCTGTTTTTCCGTTAAAATTAGTTAGTCCCATCAAAAGTTGGTGCAGTAGCCTGCCCTTCAGTTGAGATATCCTTGCGATGTAGAACATTCTTAATGGTCATCATAATGATTTTTATATCAAGTGCAAACGATACATTATCTACATACCATACATCGTACTCAAATTTCTTGGTATGGGTAATGGTATTGCGTCCATTCACTTGTGCCCAACCCGTGATTCCTGGACGGACTTCGTGGCGACGCATTTGGGTAGGTGTGTATAGAGGTAAGTACTTGACTAACAGTGGACGAGGTCCAATGAGAGACATATCTCCTATGAGTACATTGATGAGTTGAGGTAGTTCGTCTAGAGATGTTGAACGAACAATACGACCCACTTTTGTAAGTCGTTGTGCATCTGGTAGAAGGTTGCCTTCTGCATCGCGCTCGTCGCTCATCGTTTTAAACTTGATGACACGAAATATTTTTGCATCTTTACCTGGTCGCTCTTGTGTGAAAAATGCTCCAGCACCTTTATTCGCAAAATGTAACCAAAGTGCTACTATGATTAGAATAGGGCTCAAACATACTAAGGCCAAGAAGGCAATAGTAAAGTCAATAAATCGTTTGAAAAAGTTTTTATACATGTTTGCTATAACTTTTGAAATGGTTTAAAATGGCGTCATATGTGTGCTGAATAGTATAGTTGTTTTGGTAAAACTCAAATGCTTTTTGTCCCATTTCTTGAATGTCGCATTTAATTATTTTGTTGATAACATTATCAAATGTTTCCACAGAGTTGCTAGGGCACCACAGACCAAATTGATTTTTTTCCGCAATATGCCCCATGTCGCAATTGTTGTCAGTCACAGCTATAATCGGCTTGCTTTGAGTTATATATGATAATAAACGACTAGGGAAGTTAGGAATTGTAAAACGATAATCCAAAAAGATCAAACCAATATCGCATGCGCTAGCTAATTGATTGTACTCCTCTTTTGGTAAACTCTCAAATAGCGAAACAGAAGTAGGTTTTGCTTGTGTTATCCATGTGTCAAGTTTGTTGTATTCGGTTCCATTGCCAATAATAACAAAATGACAGTTAGGATGATTTGCATTCGACTTTAAACACTCTATCAAGAATGGAATTCCCTGGGGCTTTCCAAGGTTTCCGCCATAAATCATAATTGTTTTATTACATGGCAGTCCAAATTTTTTTCTAACTTCGATTTTATTATAGTTTTGGTTTGAGATAACATCACAACTATTAGGAGCTATCTCTACTTTTTCTGCCGATATCTGCGGATTGTGGTCTAATACATATTTAATATTGGCAGGGCTCATACAACCAATATGATCTGATATATGATACAACTCCTTCTCTTTCCTAAGGAAGAATCTGTACAATATTCCTTTGAATCCGCTCTTTTTTAGCATTCCTAAGTCAATAGCGTTTTGTGGAAATATATCTTTTAGTAACAAGTATGTTATGGCATTTGGATTAGTATGCTTTAGAAATTGGATAACATTCGTAAATGTAATTGGTGGTGTAGAATACAAAATCAAGTCAATGTTGATACTCGACCAGTATTTTTTTATGTTTTTGATAAATTGATACTCCAATAGAATTTGTCCTATCCCTTGTTCTATAGCATTCGTTTTTGTTACATTCAAGGTTTTAATTCCTAGTATGTGGACGTTATCATTATCAATAATTCTTGTGTTAAGTTTAGTCCTTCTTTGCAAGGGGGTTGCAATATATACATTATGACCTTCTTTTGCAAATTTACGCATGAGATCAGTGTAGATACCAAAATTGTTGATATCTAACATTTGTGCCATGGTTAAAAAAAGGACATTCATGGTAATAGCATTAGATTTTTACTCCATTATTAGTAAGTATCTCTTTACCAGCATTGTAACTAGTGCATGCCATGATATCTTCTGGATCAAGCATAAGGTCAAATGTCTCCTCTAACATGGAAATAATGTTGAGTTGGTGGACAGAATCCCATTCGCTCACAGTTTTTTTACTAAAATTATCTCCCAATTGATCAACCGCTACACCAAATACTTCGGTGAAAATAGCGTCATATTTTTCTAAATTAGTCATAGTGTATTATGTTACCTGTGTGTTATTTTCTTAGTTTATATTTCAATATGAACCCGTAACGAACCCGTGATTTCTAAGTAAATGATAACTTGCTGTATAGCTTCTTACCTGCTTCATTCTTGGGTATATCAGCAATGATACGAATCTCAAAGGATGTGGCTACGATATGTGTTTTTTGTACGAGTATATCTTTGACTTCACTTTGTTTGTCTGCATTGGTAATGTAAACAATCATCTTTTCATCTGTACCAACACAAGCGCACTCTATGCCACATTCTGTTTGAACTATTTGCTCGCATTCATCCAGTCCAACTCTCATTCCAAATAGTTTGAGGAAGCGTCCCATGCGTCCAACAATATAGTAGCAACCATCTTCGTCAAAGTAGGCAAGATCGCCTGTGCGAATATAGCCGTTACGCTCGTCTCCAAGAGCTAAATCTGCTTGTTCGCGTGCATAACCCATTGTGACATTCTTTCCGCGATAACACATCTCTCCCTCTGTACGAGGGGCGGTGATAAGTTTACCATCAGCATCAATGAGTGACAACTCACCATTAGGAACTGCTATGCCAATACTTCCCACTTTATCTAACGCCCATTGGGCTGGTAAATATGCCATACGTGCTGTACACTCAGATTGTCCGTAGGTGGCAATCCAACGCTTTCCTTTATCGCGACAATATTCTGCGAATTTGGTGTTAAGGTCCGTTGGCATTTTTCCTCCACCTTGTGTAAGTAGTTCAAGGTGAGGGAGATCCATTCGGAAAAAACGCATGAGGTTTAGGATTTGGAAACTATATGGAACGCCAGTAAATGAGGTGGCTTGTTGTTCCTTGAGGAATTTCCAAAAGTTAATATCTGTCATGCTAAGATTGGTAATAAGAATCGTTGCACCAACTCGTAAATGACTGAATACCATAGATAATCCCATGGTGTAGTATAGCGGTAGAACCATCAATGGACGGTCTGTTGCTTTGAGCTCAAAGAAGGTGGATATATTTAGTCCTGCAGCATCTATATTATCGTATTTATGGCGTACAAGCTTGGGACTTCCTGTACTTCCAGAGGTGGGAAGTAAGTGAGAGAGCTCTTGGTGCAAAGCACAATGCTTGTCGGAAATTTTGCATAGTTGATATCCAAACTGCGAGTCTATGATTTCTCCTTGTGAAGTAGCAGGTGAGGGAGCACAAATATAGGATGGTTTGTATGTATCAAGTAGTTTTTGGTAAAGTGATTCTTCTGTTTTAATATTGAGAATGAGAGGGACAAGTTTACGGCTCTCTAGCATACTCATTGTCCATGCAATACCACCGATATTATTCTCTACTAATAAGAAACACAGGGCACGTTCTGAAATGTTCGCGCAGATTTGTTGCGAGAGTTGAGTGATGTCCGCGTATGTGAGTTTATCGCCATTGGAGTCAATTGCGGCAATACATTGTGGATCAATATTTTGTAATTCAAGAATCATTATATGGATGCGCAGCCGTCTACGCCTAGTATTTGACCGGAAACATAACTAGCATTATTTGATGCAAGGAACGCGCATGCGTGGGCGATATCTTCTGGGGTTCCTAATCGTCCCAAAGCAATTCTTTGGATGCGCTCATCAATTTTGCTACCATCAGATTCGTATAATTCAGCAAATCGTTCTGTTTGTACAATACCTGGTGCTACTGCATTAACTCGAATTCCTTGAGGAGCGAGTTCTTTGGCTGCAGATTTTGTCATAGATATAATAGCTCCTTTGGTTGCCGAATAAGCAACTTGTCCTGGCGAACCTAGTACAGCAGTAACTGAGGCAATATTAACAATACTACCTCCTCCATTTCGCGCCATAAACCGACTGCATAGCTGAATTAGTTCTAGTACCGCAATAACATTGACGAGGAACATGCGTTCGGTTTCTTCGCGCATAATCATACCTATCTTACGATTATATACAATACCAGCGTTGTTCACTAAACAATCTATGCGTCCTTCTGCTTTGAAGATTTGCATTAAGTTGGCTTTGACACTAGCAGCATCCGTAATATCCATTACTACAGGATGAATATGCTCGTTGTCAGTTATGAATTCTTGCCTATCACATGCATAGACAATAGCGCCATCCGCAGCAAATTGTTCCGCTATCTGGCGTCCAATGCCTTGAGCTGCACCAGTAATAATACAAACTTTGTTTTCTAATAATGTACTCATATTTAGGATAGTCTTCTTGCAGGATTACCAAAAACGGTCCAATTGTTTTCTACGTTACGTGTTACAAAACTGCATGCACCGACATGACAGTGATTACCAATTTGTACCTCGTGGTTAATAACTGCTGCAGAGTGAATCATATTTTCATCTCCAATAGTGATTCCTCCAATGAGCATTGTGTGAGAATCAATACGATTCCAATCACCAATCACTACATCGTGACCTATAATCATGTTGGATTGGATGAAGTTATAGTCCCCGATTTTTGCATCTGCAGCGATAGTTGTAAACGCTCCGACCATACATCCTTTACCTAACTGTACATTAGAACCTATTCTAGCAGTTTTGTGGATCATAGTTAAAAACTCTCCCCCACGTTGTAGAATAGACTCCATACAAGCTCGACGTGAGTTACCCCCAATTGAGCAAATGAAGATGTCATCTTCTTGAGGTTGATATTCTGATATAGTTCCCAAAATAGGAGGATATCCTACAAAGGTGTCCAATGAATGAATATTATCATCAATATATCCTTTAATATCATACTCTGTTTGATAGCCACAACTTTCGCGTGCCATGTCATACATAACACGCCCCATGCCTCCTGCGCCTATAATAATTAGATTTTTCATTGAGTTTGTATTGGTGTGCAAAGATACCACTTTTTTTTTGATTGTGCAAATTATTAATGTTCTTTGTGCTTTTTTATAGTCTCTTCAAAAATAGAAATGAGTCTTTTAGCTATAATTTCGGGAGCGAAGTGATTCCTGCATCCCAAAGCAATTGTTTCACTGTTGTAGCTGTAGATGTTCTTCTGCATGTTAACAATTGCTTTACTAAGTGCATTTACATCATCGGACGGAATCAGTATGCCGTTTTCTGTAGTAACTATATCTCGTGGACCTCCACAATCTGTTGCTATAATAGGTAGTCCACATGCAAGTGCTTCTATGTAGACAACTCCAAAAGTTTCACTTCTTGATGCAAGTACAAATATGTCGCTGTTCTGTAATGTTTGTATAATTTCTTTCTTATCTTTTTTTCCTAAAAGTTGAATGTGCTGTTGTAAATGATGACTATGAATTTGTTGTTTTAATGTGCTTTCTAACTCGCCTCCTCCAATGATTATTGCTTCCCAATCACCTTGTAGCATAGGATGTGCAAGTGCGAGTGCTTCTATCAATATGTCAAACCCTTTTCTATGTATATAACTTCCAATTGAAATAATTTTGAACGTTTTTTCATTTTTTGCTGTCAACTTGTATGTGAAATCAGGGCCTACTACATTTGGAACAATAAGAATGTTGTCAAGAGGAATGTACTTTAATATGTTTTCTTTTAGAAAAGATGAAACTGTTATGAGTTGATCTACATTAGGATATGTTTTGTTTGCTAGATCTACAATAGATTTACTAATGTTTGTGTATCCTAATTCACTAGAATGCTCTATGGAAACTAAAGGTATATCAAATTTTCTTTTAATTCGTAGGGCCTTATGGGTGTTGTGTAGATAATGAGAATAAAGAATATCAGGTTTGCCCTGTTTTGCTATAGCTTTTAGATATACTATCTCCAATAATTTAGAGAAAAAATAATCCTTTATGAATGCTGGCAGGAAGAAAAGTAGGGCATATGGAATAATGAAAATATTATATATAGATATATTTTCTTCTTCAATATGTTGTATACCAAGTGGCCGCCAATAGCGGCGAAAGCGTGTGTCTACACTTAGTATCGTGATACGATGTCCTAAGTTAGCTAACGCTATCGCTTGATCTTTTTCAAAACACCCCCAAGTTGGATCATTCTTAGAAGGATAACCTCGGGCTATTATAAAAATATTCATTTTATTATCTACTTTTCGTTGTCAATGATATTGTTTTTTAATGCGTCAAGGTACCCATGCCCAAATTTTAAGTCAGGTTCTACATAATTACCCTCTGCCCATTCATTCCACGACTTTAAGAATAGAATTTTGTGTTCTTGTTGTTTGTCTTTAATTAGTTCTAATGCAGTTGCAATTGTGTTACTGAATTTTTCAGGAGTACTATTGATGTATATTCCATTTATGCCCGATCTAGGACTTCTATCCCATTGAGGTAAAAGTGATGGATATATATTCTCGGCGGAATCATTAGGGGTGTAGTAATGATGCATTACTTTCTCATAGTCGTATAAATTATTGACATTAATGTTGAATATAGATGATAATTTGCGTTGTATCGCAAACCATAAGCGGTTTTTTGTAAGGACCTCCGCTCTATATGTACCAATAGGTACCACTCCGTCAAATCCTAAGCAATTTGTTAAATAGGAATAATATTTTTCAACTTCATTAGGATTGAAATATCCGGATGTGATTTGTTCGCCTACTTCATTAATTATTGGGCGACCTAAAGCATTGAATGTGTAGCCTACAAAATGTATATCTTCTAATCCATGCTCTTTTGCCAATTTTCTCCATAATGGGATAAAATTATTAGGTAATCCATATGGGTCAAATATCACAAATAGAGGTTTCCCGTCTACTTTGATATAACGTCTGTCTTGAAAGGCTGGTAAAACATAGTCAAAATGCATTTTGTAATCTTCTTCTCCTAAATACTTTTGCTCAGCAATCATTTGGCTACTTCCATTACGAGTCCATGTACCAGTCGCCCAACTATGGTTCGCCCAACCTAAACAAAATGGGAAATCTGGTTTCCCTGTTTTTAATACCTCTTGAAATGGTTTTTCTAAAAGCATTTTTCCATTACCAAACCAATAGTGCCAATAGCAAAAACCTTCGATTCCAGCTTCTCTTGCCATCTGTGCTTGTTGCTCGCGGACTTCTGGTAGTCTCAAATCATAAAAACCTAAATCAGCAGGGATTCGTGGTTGATAGTGTCCCCTGAAAAGAGGTTTAGCTTTGGCCACATTTGTCCATTCCGTGAATCCTTTTCCCCACCATTTGTCATTTTCTGGAATTGGATGAAATTGAGGTAGGTAAAATGCTATTACTCTTGCTTTTTTCATATATCTCACTATAAGATTAATCAATTTATGAAATTATTGCAGTTTTGTAGAATGCAATATGCTCAGACACAATATGTTTCCATGAATATTCTCCGCTTTCGTATCCTTTTTGAATATTCTCTGAAAAAGATTCAAGAACGGAAATTTTTGAACATAGCGATTGCAATGCAGCTGCTAATTGCTCTATGTCGTTCGGCTGTATAATTAAGCCATATTTATTATGAATAACCTGCTCCGGAAATCCGCCAACATTAGTTGCAATGACGGGCTTGTTAAATGCAAATGCTGACATAATAACTCCACTTTGTGTGGCATCTTTATATGGACAGACAACAAATATTGAATTTTTAATCAATTCGGCTAATTCTTGGTCAGGAATAAATGAGTTTCGAATGTCAAAGTAGTCTAGTTTTTTATATTCTTCAATGTCAAATGGATAATTACCTTTCCCTGCTGAAATTAGTTTTATATCTGGATTTGTTTTGTGTAATTCTTTCATGGCGGGAAATAGTATGTCTAAGCCTTTATTAGAGGCTATTTGACCAAAAAAAAGTATGTATTTATTTGTACTTTCTTTTTGAGTTAAATCATACATTCTTAAATAATCATATCTACCCAATTTAGAAACAAAAACATTTTTATTTTGGAGTTTGTTAATACGAATACATTCTTCTCTTTGATTCTTATTAAGTAGAATAAAATCTTTCAAAAGTTTAAATGCCAAATTTCGATTGATATGAGTTGACTTTGTGTTGCACGCTATAGTAGAGTGCGGAATAGGGTCGTGTACAGTAAGTATTACTTTTTTTCGTAAAAAGTATAAAAACCACTCGTAATATCGAGGAAACTCGGTTATATGAATTAGGTCGTATTTGCGTAATTTCCATACTAATTTGATGTGTAACAAAAGATTTTTAATGTGCCACATCTTTTTTGCTGGAGAATTTATAATTTTGAATTTATTAAGGTCAATAAGGTGGCCAAATTTTTCTAGTTCAGGGTACAATTGTATTGCTGGATAAATTCCGTAGCATTTTTTTTGCTCTTGTAAATTGAAAGCAGCCCCTTTTGTTATGTTTGAAATTATAGGTGTAAAGTATGTTATATCTAATTCTTTCTGTGCGTGTGATAGATACGATAGGTCGACATCAGAAAAATAGATGGGTGAAATATATGCTATTTTCATCTTGTAAATGATTTAAGTATGTTTGACATCATATTTTCATATTTTGCTAGATATGCTGCAGCAAAATCTTTTGCTTTTAATGTGTTAAAATTTAATAGCATATCCAATACATGTTGAGGTGTTGGAGGAGTAAATGAACGACGAATACAACTAACCCTATAATCTTCTAAATCTGCTAATGATAGAATATGCTTGATTTTACTAGAGTAGTCATTGCTATACAGACCGTTGAGTTGCTTTATACCATAATTATCAAAAGAGAAGAAAGGGTTTGCATTGTGTAGAGAGACAACAATTGGATGCATATTATGACCGATATATCCTTGCGAATATTTGATAAGTGCATACCAATCTAGTGGATTAAGTGGAGATGGGATTTCGTACTTAAAGCAATGGTTGAATTTCATTCCTTGTGGAAAGGGTAATGCCACACATGCGATTTTTTGCTGACTCGCTTTGGCTTGGAAGTCTTTTTGCCACTCTAGAGAAATTGTATGCGAATTTAAAAAACTCAATAGGAAATATTTCTCAGGCAAATTATATTTTGATAGAATTTTCTCTTTAGTTGGAATAATATGTTCGCAGTTCGCATTAAATGCAAACACCGGATCAGGAGTTATAGTTACGTCTAGTTGACCATAGGAAATATACTTGTACATTTTTTTTGTCCATTCGTCGCGAGCAGAAATATAACAGAAGTTTTGTAACCTCTTCCACATTTGCTTTCGTGTTGAAGGGAGAAATAATTTATAATCAGAGTCTTGAGACGACGCAGACATTATAGCTATAGGAATTGGCCGTTGCATAAAATCTGTAAAAGTTCCCCAAAATGGATTAGGGAAATATCTATCTGTTGTCATTTGTGTAACAGAGAATATATTTCGTGTAGGGAAGTTTATACGAGACAAAAGAGGATGATGTTGTGCTACTGCATCACTACCTATAATAACGGCATCTAATTGATGAGTTGTAATAATTTTTGCTAATTCTTTTGAGTCATGACATTGACTTGACAATGACATTGTGTTTTGTCGGAAACTAAGAAATTCAGCATATACAGCTTTAGGTGTTATACGCTTGTAAAATTCTGTAAAATCCGCAGACTCATAATTTAGAACTATAGGTTGATGACCATTGAGTTTCAAGTATCCAATAGTTGACAGTACTTGTAAGTTCGCTCCGTAATTACAAGCTGAATGATATGCTAATATTCCAATTTTCATGCGTTGGTGTCTTTAATGCTTGTATCTGATTGCAATCCCCATGAAAGAGCAATGAAAATTGACCATGGATATACGATGATATGTGAGATTAATGATAGACATATAAAGATTGTATATGTGAATACCATTACTGGCGCAACTGTGTTTTTTTGTCTAATTGATTGGATGAGTTGTTTTGTGAGATGTATATGTAGCATAATGTATGGAATAAAGCAAATTAAACCATAGTTATACAATACTTCAAGAAAGTCATTGTGAGCAGATAGTTGTTGTGGTGAATCTTCCATTACTGCGTTGAAGCCATGACCAAATGTCAACTCCTCAATATCTGAAGTACAAATCATATTCCATGTGGTCGCCCATACTTGATCTCTACCACTACCACCATCTTCTACTATATTGAGTAATCGGCCACTAATAATATTACCCATCGCATTGTCAATATAATAGAGTGTGATAAGTAGTATGAATATCAAAACTAAAAACCAAATTAATTTTGTAATTTTGTGTTCTAATAATACTTCTTTTACAAACAAATAGCTTACTAGTCCTAGTACTAATGCTATTGAGCCTCCTCGTTTGAAAGAAGAAATAATAATAACTCCAACTATGATGATAGCTACATACTTAATCCATTTTTTAGGAGTTAATAGTATTGTGGGTAATAAAAATAAAGCATAGTATGATGTTCCTAGATGTGCTTGGTCTGTTTCGTTTGCAAATGCCCAGTTCTTATAATAGTATATTGCCGAAATGATTAGCGCAATAATCATTCCTGTAGTGAAGTAGTCGCGTAAATCATCTGATTTAGCAACAAGAAGATTTCCGAACAAAAATAGAACAACAATAAGAAGGTCTCTCATTGGTTGATATATGTATGAAAGAATGCCTGCAGCTGTAGGTAAATCTATAATCCTCCATATTGCCATATATATACTTATGAACAGCAAAATACGACATGTTGGAGATTGAATGTTAGATTTTCGATGTACTATAATATAACAAGAAGTCATGAAAAATAGCATACCTACTAATAATTTCATTAGTAAAGGATCCTCGGTAGTATAAACACTATTATGCTCAGTCGCAAGCATATTAATGGCACTATAACCTCCAATTATAATTATTGTGACAATGATATATATTTTTTCTAAAACAATTTTCTTTATCATAATTATGTAAAAATTATAATTCCCAATTTTCAAATGTTCCTTTGTCGATGATAGGATTTCCACTATAAATGTGTTGTGAGTTTAGCGTACCTTTAATTACGGAATTAGCACCTATGATAACATTATCTTTAATGGTAGTACCCTTTAAAATGGTAGTGTTAGCTCCAATCCAAACATGATTACCGATTGTAATTGCTTTATCATCATTCTTTAGTTTTTCTGTGTAATGAATGGTATGGAGGTCTGTATCCATAATGTTTGTATTCCAAGCTATAGCACAATTGTTACCGATAGTTATCTTTTTTTTACAATGTATACGTGCATTCTCGTTAATGTATGTGGAATCCCCTATGACCAATTCTCCTCCTTCGTGAACTACAATTTTTGTCCCTCGATGAATCATGGAATTATGACCAACAATTAGTCTTGCATTGTTTTGTATTGTTATAACTGCAGGGGTGTCAATCGTAGTGTAAATGCCAACTAATATGCAACTTCTTTTTGAAGAAAATGCTATTGTACCATTTCCTTCTATATAAAATTTGCCTTTGCCGACCAAAACTCGTCCACCAAATCGTAAAGAATAATACAGTGATTTGATAATGTTGAGCTTTAATATGAATTGCATTTTATTTCTCATGTTGATAATTTTAGTATCTAAATACCGATTTGATTTTTAAAATATCTTTCCAACCTATTATTAGGCAACGAATTTGCATTGGAAATATTGTGCGATAAGGAGGTATAATAATATGTGAAAACACACCAGTACAAAATGCTGTAACTACACTTGATATTGCAGCTCCTACAGTTCCATATTTAGGTATCAAAATAAGATTTAATCCAATAACAACGACACAACCAATTAGGTTCCTGAGTACAACAAGTTTTTGTTTTTTCTCAATAATAATCATAGTGCCAGTTACTTGTGCGTGAGCATAACCAATAACTTTAAAAATCATTATTTGTAATAAAGATGAGGCCGATGCAAATTGAATCCCAAATGTATAATGAATTAATGGCGTTGCTATGATAGATATTATCAAGCACATGAGTGTTGTCCCCCAAATCGTAATGTTCATGAAGAGTTGAAGCTTCTCTAAATAATCTTTTTGTGATGTTTGATAGATTTTTACCAAAATAGGAGTAATGGTTTGACACATGATTGTAGGTATGAATATACAGATCTCAACAAACTTTCCTGCTACAGCATAATGTCCAACACTTGATTTATCAATCATGTTGCCAATCATAATCTGATCTATTTTGGTGTAAACAATAACTGCTGCTCCACTAAGAAGAAGGGGGAATGATTCTCTAATCAAGTATATTGCTTGTTCCTTGTCAAAAAACCACTTTCTAATGGAATTGATCTTATTACGATAGGAAACTAGATAGCCACCGGCTATAAGCAATGTGTCAAACAAAGCGGCTGTAATAAACCAAATTAGTGGGGCATGGAAAAGAAGCAATGCGATTTTAATTCCAGCTCCAATAAGTGTACGAGTAATCTCGGTCTTAACAATATATTCATTCCATACTAATGAGGTAAAATAATTGCGAATAACTCCGAAACTGTTAGCCATCATAGAAACAGAGTATAGGATTATCATCCACTTAGTAAATGAATCGGCCTCAAATATCCATGCTGTGATTGCAACTAGTAGCATAGTAATAATTGCAAATCCTATCTTGAGTGTAAAAGCTGTACCAATAATCTTGTCTTTTTCTTCCGGTGTTTTGGATTCTTCGCGAATCTCAATTTGATCCATACCGAAATAAGCTAGCACTTGGAATAGGGCAACATAACTCGTTACATAACTCATTAGTCCGTATTGCTCTGGACCTAAATAGCGAGCTATAAAAATACCAACAAGCAATCCGCCTAACAAGGTAATAACCTTGCCAGTTACTGCCCAAACAACGTTGCGAATAACTTTCTCTTTGGTGGGCGAGAGATTAAACTTGCTAATAATCTTGTTAATCATACGATGAAAGCATCTATCACTTTCTCCAAACCATCTTATTCACAATACCAGTATAAGATTGAATGATTTTTACAACCTTTGTGCTGACATTTTCATCTGTATAGTTAGGTACTGGGGTTCCATAGTCTCCATCTTTAACTAATTCTACAGCCGTATCAACAGCCTGTAATAAACTATGCTCATCAATACCCGCAATGATAAAACCTGCCTTATCCAAAGACTCTGGTCGTTCAGTGCTAGTACGAATGCAGATCGCTGGGAACGGATGTCCTACGCTGGTGAAGAAACTACTCTCTTCTGGCAATGTTCCCGAGTCAGAAACAACGGCAAAAGCATTCATTTGTAGGCAGTTGTAATCGTGGAATCCCAATGGTTCGTGCTGGATAACTCGTTTGTCCAATTCAAATCCACTTGCCTCTAAACGCTTACGAGAACGAGGGTGGCAACTATATAAGATAGGCATATTGTACTTCTCAGCCATCTTGTTAATAGCATTGAAGAGGGAGGTGAAGTTCTTTTCCGTATCAATATTCTCTTCACGATGTGCGGAAAGTAAAATGTACTTGCCTTTTACTAAACCCAAGCGTTGATGAATATCACTAGCCTCTATCTCTGCCAAATTCTCGTGTAGCACCTCGGCCATTGGTGAACCTGTCACATAGGTACGCTCCTTAGGCAAACCACAATCGGCTAAATAACGACGCGCGTGTTCAGAGTATGCGAGATTAACATCTGAGATGATGTCTACAATACGGCGATTTGTCTCCTCTGGAAGACATTCGTCCTTACAACGATTACCTGCTTCCATATGGAAAATAGGTATATGCAAACGCTTAGCTCCTATAACACTCAAGCATGAATTAGTATCACCCAAAACCAATACGGCATCAGGTTTAATGGCTGCCATCAACTTGTAAGACGCTGCGATGATGTTGCCCATGGTAGAACCCAAATCATCTCCTACTGCATCCATATAAACCTCAGGATCAGCTAATTTGAGATCACGGAAGAATATACCATTGAGCGTATAATCATAGTTTTGACCTGTATGCGCCAAAATAGTGTCAAAATACTTACGACATTTATTAATCACTGCTGCCAATCGAATAATCTCTGGGCGTGTTCCTACAATGATTAATAATTTGAGCTTGCCGTTGTTTGCAAAAGAAACATTGCTATAATCTGTTCTTAATTCCATAATCGTTGTTTTTATACTGGTAAAAAGAATGTATCTGGTTTATTCGGATCAAAAATCTCGTTGCAGTACATAACTGTAACCAAGTCGTGTGTGTTAGAAAGGTTGATGATGTTATGAGTGTAACCAGGAAGCATATGAATGCATTGAATATTATCTCCCGTTACTTCAAACTCAATAATCTCATCTGAATCAATTCGGCGTTGTTGAATCAATCCGTGACCGCTAACCACAATAAAGAACTCCCATTTGGTATTATGCCAATGTTGTCCTTTGGTAATTCCTGGTTTGGAGACATTGATACTTACTTGACCACTATTCAATGTGTGAACCAATTCCGTAAACGAACCTCGTTGGTCAATGTTCATTTTTAGTGGGAATGCTACTTTCTCTTTTGGCAAATAACTCAAATATGTTGAATAGAGTTTCTTCGCCAATGAGTTGGCAGGAATCTCTGGGATGTTCAATGTCTTGGGTTGTTCTGCAAATGCATAAATCATATCCACAATTTCACCCAAAGTTGTCTTGTGTGTAATAGGACAATAACAATATTTACCATCTACTTGTGGCACGGTTTCTACTCCATCAAACTCGCAACGATGCTCTTTACCAACAATGGCCCCCATCATTTCATCCACTAAGTCATCGATATAGAGCAACTCCATCTCCACACTACGATCATTCACTTGAATAGGTAGGTCATTAGCAATGTTGTTGCAGAAAGTAGCAATTGCAGAATTGTAATTGGGTCTGCACCATTTGCCGAATAGATTAGGGAAACGATATACTAGGACTTTTGCACCTAGTTTCTTTCCGTATTCAAACATCAACTCCTCACCCGCTTTCTTGCTCTTGCCATATTCGCTTGTACCAAAGCGCCCAGCTAAGGTTGCTTGGATAGAACTAGAAATCATCACAGGACAAGTGTTGTGGTGCTTCTCTAACATATCCAAAAGAGTTGATGCAAAACCAAAGTTACCTTGCATAAACTCATCTTGATTTTGAGGGCGATTAACACCTGCTAGGTTGAACACAAAGTCGCAAGACTGACAATAGATGTCCAATTGATCCAAACTAGAATCAATATCATATTCAAATACCTCAGAGATGGTCAAATCTCCGTAACTCTTATTTTTGCCCTCGCGGATATTATGCAACTGTGCACAAAGGTTTTTCCCAACAAATCCTTTCGCACCTGTAACTAGAATCTTCATATTACTTTGCAATGTTCGCAATTCCCTTTAATTCGTTTTGGATATATTCCAATGCGGCGATTTTTTCTTTGGTCTCTTCTACTGTCAAACGACGAGTATTATCGGAGTTAAACTCGCTGAGAGTTACTCGTTTTTCATCACCCTCTGTGAAGAATTTATCATAGTTCAATGTGCGATTATCTGCAGGAACGCGATAGAAGTTGCCCATATCAATTGCTTTCGCACATTCTTCATTGGTTAGCAATGTTTCATACATCTTTTCACCATGACGAATACCAATTACCTTGATGCTTGCTTTGTCTCCACCAAACAATTCACATACTGCTTCTGCTTGCGTTTGAATCGTACAAGCTGGTGCCTTTTGTACCAAAATGTCTCCGTTTTCCCCGTGCTCAAAAGCGAATAGAACCAAGTCTACCGCCTCTTCCAATGACATAATAAAACGGGTCATCTTTGGTTCTGTTAATGTGATAGGGTTACCGTGGCGGATTTGATCGATCCACAACGGAATAACACTACCGCGTGAACACATTACATTGCCATAACGAGTACAGCAAATCTTTGTGTTGCGCGAGTGGCGACTCTTAGCTACGGCAATCTTCTCTTCCATAGCCTTACTTGTACCCATTGCATTGATTGGATATGCCGCTTTATCTGTTGACAAGCAAATAACACTCTCTACACCCGCTTCAATCGCTGCAGTCAGTACATTGTCTGTACCGATGATGTTGGTCTTTACAGCCTCCATTGGGAAAAATTCGCAACTTGGAACTTGCTTGAGGGCTGCTGCGTGAAAAATATAGTCGGTACCAGGCATAGCTGAACGACAACTCTCTAGTGATCTCACATCTCCAATGTAGAACTTAATTTTGTGTGCTACATCGGGGAATTTAACTTGATATTCGTGACGCATATCATCTTGCTTTTTCTCATCACGGGAGAAAATACGAATCTCTGCAATATCGGTGCGCAAAAAACGATTTAAAACGGCGTTGCCAAAGGAACCTGTTCCTCCAGTAATCATTAGTGTTTTACCTGCAAAAATAGACATATCAATAGTTTTTCTTATATTATTTCATCAAGTTTTCAATACATACCTTTAGCGAATCTGTCCAATATGGTACTTTTACTTCAAAGGTTGTTTTTATCTTTGTTTTATCCAATACCGAATATGCTGGACGCTTTACGGGCGATGGAAATTCATCACTATGGCAAGGCTGAATATCACAATCTGTGTTTCCTGCATACTCTGCAATCATCTTTGTAAAGTCATACCAACTACAAACACCTTCGTTGCTATAGTGATACACTCCATCATTGCCTTCATACTTGCGTTCGTTTATAATCTCATATATAGCTCCCGCCAAATCATAAGCATAAGTTGGTGTTCCTACTTGATCAAACACCACCTTCAATTGTGGTTTGCTTGCGGTTAAGTTAAGCATTGTTTTTACGAAGTTCTTTCCAAACTCGCTATATAACCATGCTGTGCGAATGATGATATGGCGGCATCCTACTGCCAGTATGTTCTGTTCACCTTGCAGTTTTGTTTTGCCATACACACCAGTTGGTGTGCCCTTTTGATTCTCCTTGCAGGGAGTGTTGTATGGATCGCCACCAAAGACATAATCCGTGGATATATGAATCAATAGACCATCTGCCTCTTTCATTGCTATAGCAAGATTTTCAACCGCTTTAGCATTCAGTAATTTGCACAAGGTCTCATCTGTTTCTGCTTTGTCTACATTGGTATAAGCTGCACAGTTAATGATACACTTTATGCCATGTTCTTGTACCATTTTACGCACAGCATCTATTGATGTGATGTCAAGTATGGTGGTCTCATTACCCTCTACTTCAACCACATCTGTGTAGATGTATATGTCGTTACTGTCTTTTGCTACGATACGAATCTCATTGCCGAGTTGACCGTTGGCTCCTGTTACAAGTATATTCATAATTAGCAGTTTTCTTTGTAGATGAATGGGGTGTCAAATTCAGCCAATGTAGGATGCTTCATATCTTTCTCGCTCAGGAGCGCTTCCTCTATTGCTAATCCCCAATCTATGTTCAGTGACTCATCCAATATTGATATACCCCCATCTACTTCGGGATGATAGAAGTTATCACACTTATATTGGAATATAGCACTATCACTCAACACAGCAAAACCGTGTGCGAACCCTTGGGGAATAAAAAATTGACGATGATTCTCTTCACTCAATATTGCCGTGATATGTTGACCATAAGTTGGACTACCTTTGCGTATATCCACGGCTACATCAATCACTTTTCCTTTCACACAGCGTACTAATTTACTTTGTGCATAGGGTGGATGCTGGAAGTGTAAACCGCGCATTACGCCGTACTTTGACATACTCTCATTGTCTTGTACAAAGTGTATATCTCCCACTTTCTCCTTGAATTCCCTCTCCGAGAAACTCTCAAAGAAATATCCACGAGCATCACCAAACACTTTAGGCTCAATGATATACACGCCCTCTATTGCAGTCTTTATAACTTCCATGCAATCAGTCTAATTGAGAAAATCCATTCTGTTTTACATCTTCTATCACCTTCAGCAAGTACTGTCCATATTGGTTCTTCAACATGGGCTGTGCCAACTCACGCATACGCTCTTCTGTGATCCATCCTTGACGGTATGCAATACCCTCCAGACAAGCCACCTTCAATCCTTGACGCTTCTCCAATACCTCAATATAAGTACTTGCCTCCGACAACGAATCATGTGTACCGGTATCCAACCAAGCGAAACCTCTACCCAAGGTCTGCACTTTCAACTCGCCATCCTTCAAAAACTCCTGATTCACAGTCGTAATCTCATACTCACCACGAGCAGATGGCTTGATGTTGGCGGCCACATCCACAACTTTATTTGGATAGAAATACAATCCCACTACTGCATAATTGCTCTTGGGGTTTTGTGGCTTCTCCTCAATACTCAAGCAATTACCCTCTTTGTCAAACTCAGCCACACCATAACGCTCAGGATCGCTTACCCAGTAGCCAAATACAGTGGCTTTCTTATCTTCTTCAGCCGCACGAACTGCCTCTTTCAGCATACCCGTAAAGCCCGAACCGTGGAAGATATTATCCCCCAGCACCAAGCATGCACTATCATCCCCGATAAACTCCTTACCAATCGTAAATGCTTGCGCCAAACCATCTGGAGAAGGTTGCTCAGCATAGCTGAAGTTCACACCATAATCGCTACCGTCACCCAGCAATCGCTTGAATCCAGGCAAATCATATGGCGTTGAGATAATCAAAATATCACGAATACCTGCCAACATCAGCACGCTGATTGGATAATATACCATTGGCTTGTCATAAATTGGCATCAACTGCTTACTAATTCCTTTGGTGATTGGGTACAAGCGTGTACCCGAACCTCCTGCTAATACAATTCCTTTCATAGCATTATTTCTTAATTCAAAATTCTTAATTCAAAATTAATCTCGGCGGAAGATGTCTCTCGTATACACTTTCTCCTTCACATCCTCCAAGCACGCATCATATCTATTGGCAATGATAGCTTGCGATAACTCCTTGAATTTTGCTAAATCATTTACAATTAACGAACCAAAGAATGTTGTGCCATCTGCTAATGTAGGTTCATAGATAATCACTTGTGCACCTTTTGCTTTTACGCGCTTCATTATACCTTGAATACTTGATTGTCTGAAGTTATCCGAGTTCGACTTCATTGTTAGTCGGTACACACCTATCGTGCAGGTGTGCTCCTCTTGTGCGTTATACTGACCATTATTGTAATAGTCATAATATCCTGCTTTAGCCAGTACGCGGTCAGCAATAAAATCTTTTCTCGTGCGGTTGCTCTCCACAATCGCCTCAATCAAGTTCTCAGGCACATCTTGATAGTTTGCCAATAACTGCTTAGTGTCTTTGGGCAAACAATAACCACCATAACCAAATGACGGATTATTGTAGTGTGTTCCAATGCGCGGATCAAGGCATACGCCCTCAATGATTGATTGTGTGTCCAATCCTTTCATTTCGGCATAAGTGTCTAATTCGTTGAAATAACTCACACGCAATGCCAAATATGTGTTAGCAAACAACTTAACAGCCTCTGCCTCTGTAAATCCCATAAACAATGTATCTACTTCGGGCTTTATTGCGCCTTCTTGTAGCAATGCGGCAAATTTCTTTGCAGCTTCTAGCAGTCGCTCATCCTGCATGTCAGTACCCACGATGATTCGTGATGGGTACAAGTTGTCATACAAGGCCTTGCTTTCACGCAAAAATTCAGGAGAGAACAATATATTCTCTGTGCCAAATTTCTTGCGCACAGACTCCGTGTATCCCACAGGAATAGTAGACTTTATCACCATAATAGCCTCTGGGTTAACGCGTAAAACCAACTCAATAACAGTTTCTACGGCTGATGTGTCAAAGTAGTTTTTTTGACTATCATAGTTGGTCGGCGCCGCTATCACTACTAGTTCTGCTTCCTTGTATGCCATTTCAGCATCCAATGTTGCAGTCAAATTCAACGCCTTTTCTGCGAAGTATTTCTCGATATACTCGTCTTGTATAGGTGATTGACGGTGATTAATCATCTCTATCTTCTCAGGTACAATGTCCACCGCCAACACTTTGTGATGTTGTGCTAGTAATGTCGCAATCGACAGTCCTACATATCCCGTTCCTGCTACTGCTATTGTCATAATTCAAAATGCTTAATTAGAGACGACCGTCAACTACACTGCGATCTACAAAATCCTTTACATCAAAAATCACAGCGCCTTGCTCTTTGTATTTCTTAAAGTCAAATGTCTTAAATTGATTGTGACTCACACAAGCAATCACGGCTTGGTATTCTTTGTCAGGATCTATTGCTGCAATCAGTTCTTTGCCATACTCGTGCTTTACAACTGCTGCACTTGCCCAAGGATCATACAAGTCTACATTGCAACCAAAATCTTCTAACTCCTCTACAATATCCACTACTTTCGTGTTGCGGCAGTCTGGACAATTCTCTTTGAAGGTTACACCCAGTACCAATACATTTGATTTGTTAATCTTGTGATCCTTTTGAATCATCAATTTCAACACCTTGTCTGCAATAAATTTCGCAATAGAGTTATTGACTGCACGACCAGACAATATCACTTGTGGATCATAACCTAGTGATTTTGCCTTATGTGCCAAGTAGTATGGGTCTACCGAAATACAGTGACCTCCTACCAAACCAGGACGATACTTCAA
>JAEIGA010003384.1_pt1 | contig 25015 bp, 29 predicted proteins | sample 9270691 | NCBI WGS metagenome assembly JAEIGA01 (sample SAMN17057246, study PRJNA624740) | gut metagenome | biome: biome; isolation source: fecal sample | host: Bos grunniens | place: China: Xizang | collected 2019
ATCACGCTCACACAAAAGGAGAATTTTCAAGTTGGGGTATTTCAATGTGTTTTGGTAATTTTCAAAATGGCAAATCCTCTTCGGCTCTATAACATTCAACTGTGGAATCATTATTATTCTCAACTGTTGTTTCATCCTCGACAGACATAGCCTTATTACCCTCTATGGACTCGCTGATAGCATTTTCTTTGATGGTTGACACATCACTATCATTTGTTGTTGAAACGCTCTCTGGTGGGTTATTTTTCAAATCATTCAACAATGCCTCTGGGCTGTCATATACTGTTACGCTGAACATATCTGTGGTTACTTTACCTTCTACTGGTTTCCCCTCAGTTGGAAAATATTTTCTTCTGTCCTCCTCAACTGTAGGAATGGCATCGTGAATTATTTCTTGGACAACTGGGTCAGATTCTAATATTGAATTCATCGTTTTGTGAACCCACCACTTGAAATGAGTGAAAACAGACGCTGAAAGATTCCTCTTGTTGTCAATCTGATTCATCCATTCTTTGAGTCGTAGTGCCTTTTCCTTCAACTCTTCAAGTGTTGAGGATTTCTTCATCTCTTCCGCATAGACGAAATACTGTTGTTCAGTGTTGAGAGTTATTGAAGGCTCATTCGCCTCTCTGGGTTCGCTGGTGACACTTTCTTTGCTGATTGGTGTATCAGTACATTTTGATGGAGAAACGCTCTCTGGTAAAGTCTGGTGAGTTTCCTCAATGTTTTTCTTAACCTCGTCGCAAGTGCTTACTGCTGTTCTGTATTCTTCTGGGGAAAAATCATACCTTCTTTTCTCATCATTCATCCATTGGAATAGTTTTTTCCTCTTTTCCTCGAATTCTTCAACTTCTGTTATCTGACTAATCTTTGATAGGAGAATCCGTAATCTTTCCAAGTTACTCTTCTTATCACTGCTCCTAGTTTCAACTGGTATAGGTCTATTAGCCTCTACGGCTTCGCTGGTGACATTTTCTCTGCTGATTGGTGTGTCAGTACATTTTGATGGTGAAATGCTCTCTGGCGAGGTCTGGCGAGTTCCTAAAAGTCTGTTGGTGATTTCCTCACCCTCGCATAAGAATCGATACTGTGTTGGAGCAGTCTTCTTACCCTTCTTTGCTGATGCTTTTCTTTCGATGACATTGGTATCTGCAAGTGTCTTGATGGCTTCAACCACCGTCTTGTTTGACATACTGGTTTCTTTCTGTATGTCTTCAATCGTCTTGTAGAAGAATCCATCATTTTCCTCAATCTGATTTGAATACTTTTGACGACATTGGATAAGGTGACTAAGAACTTGTTTAATGCTTTTCTTTACTGATGTGCTGTTAGCAACTCCACTTGGGAGAATCTGGTTTAATTTGTCTTTTTTCATAATCTACTTTCTTTTATTTTTAATTTATTTTTCTTTCTTTTTTCTTATCGTATCAAAAGAAGGAGGGAAGCTAGTTAGAAAAAAGAAAGTATGAAAACACCTATCTTCCCCTCGTTGGAGATTGTACCTTTCTCCAACGCCTTCTATTAATAAATATCACATTATTCCAAAAAATACAGATAAATTGGAAGATTTTTTTAAAATTTTTATAAATATATACAAAAAAATCGATAATACCAAATTTTAAACGAATATTTTTTGAAAAAAAAGAATTCATCGGAAGACCTTCACTTGTGTTCAATCACGGATTGCACACAAGAATATAATACTCTAGTATTATTCTATATATTATTATTTTTTTATTAATTATTCCGGATTCTTCTTTAGATAGTTTATCTATAGATATATTCTAGTAATAATATATTAATAATATATATATACTTGTGTGTAATTCCAATCAGAATTACACCACTAAACTACATCACTAAACTACACTACTAAACTACATCACTAAAATTACACCACTAACAGAATTACACCACTAAACTACATCACATAAAAAAAGCACTGAAACGAATTCCAGTGCCTCCCAACTCATTATTTGGTTACTGTTGCTTATGTTGCATAAATCTTTTTATGATGGGTACTTCTATGGTCTTGCCAGAGTTGACATTCTCATCAGCCACACAGTGCTGTTCCAATATCTGTCTTCCGCCACCTTTGAAAATATACTCATACTCATTCTTGGAGAGTCTGTTATATGCCCATTCCAACTCCTTTTTAGGTGTTACATATATGTGATAGTGACTTCTACCCTCTTTTGTTACCAGAATTCTTTCTATGGTCTGTTCTACTATATGTCTTCTCATAACATCATCCTCGACCTCACCAACATAGTCAACAGTGAATGGATTGGTATCCTCGACATCCAACTTTTGCTGTAACAGTGTAGTATCAGCATTGATTTTTGCCAGTTCCTTTTCCCACTTTGCGATATCTTTATCTATGTCATTCACGGTTTCTGTATAGTCATTCTCACCAACTTTGCCAGCCACATACATTTTAAAAGCCCTCGATTTTTTTAACTCGCTTTCCTCTATCATCTTTTGGCAATGAGCAACCTTCTTTTCATTCTCCTCAATGGTCTTTTTATAACCCTCTTTCTTGGCGATAACATCATCAGTCAGCATAAGCTTATAAAGATTACTAGCCTCCAACCAAGCAACAGTATCAACCACATTGGTTGAAATCTGTATCCCTTGTTCCTTTCCTCCATACTGGTTGTTAGGACGGTTAAGCCTCAACTGCTGTCCATCAATGTTTCTCACCAAGCACCTTGCATAGTATATGTTCTTGCTGGTGGTTTTTACAGAAACCTTATTTTGCGACATCTTTTCAATGCATCTATCTTGGGTCTCTGCATCAATTAGTGCTGGGTACTTATTACCATCCCTACCAGAGTATGCTAGATTATGGAACATTCGATTTATCCTAGTAGATTCGCTAGTGCTAAAGAGTCCTATTGCACAAAGTTCTTTTGATAACTGTCCCAGTGATACATTCTCATTGGCATACCTTTGAAATGCTTTGATGATGTGTGGTGCTGTTTCATCATCTATCACAGCTTTCTTATCTGGACCCTTCTTGTATCCTACCATTACAACAGCCTCAGTGATTTGTCCATTCTTCCTCATAGCATCCTTGACGGTCTTGAACCTTTCTTTCTTCACCTTCATTTCCATATCTGCTCCGTACGATAGGAGCATCAACAGCAATGAGGTCAGTTCATCTTCAACTTTCTCACCTTTCTCATTGGTTCTTAATGTTGACATCTTGTGAGGATTCAGAAACACCAAATTCACACCTTTCTCCATCAAATAATCCTTGACAGATAGGATAACAGACACTCTTCTTGCCAGACGGTCGATGGCAAATACATAAACGGATTCAATTGTCTGGAACTGGTCAATTAAAGACTTCATTTCTTTGATTGTTTCTCTCTCCTCTTCTTTCAACTTGATTGCGGATTCTTTACCCTCCACTATGGCAATCTCATCCATTGTGTACCCATCAGCCATAGCAGATGCTACCACCTTATTCCTCTGGTTTTCCAGTTCTTGGTGGTTGGTTGAAACTCTGCAAAAAACAATGCACTTTTTCATAACACTTGGTTTTTTTTAATAATGTTGCAAATTTAATTAAAAATAGACTATCTTTGATGCAAAGTTACAACATTATTTTATTGATACCAAATTTTTATGGCAAAATTCAAAGAAAATGATGTAAAAAGTAGGTAGCAACATAAGTCCTTACCTACTTTTTAATCTTTTATGCACCAGATGGTGATGATATTCACATAGTGCCATTAGGTTCGATGGGTCATAACATAGTGCTTTCATCGCCCATTCATCCTTCCCAGTGCTGATTGGTATCTTATGATGTATCTCAGCCGTTGCCACTGGGTGTAGTGCATTCTTAGCTAAACACATTTCGCAAAGTGGATGCTCCATATAATACGCATTCCTCAGTTTCTTCCATTGGGATGAATTATATATCTTGGCAATGTCTTCATTCAAACCTCGTTTAGGGTAATTGTATTTTTTCTTTGGTATTTTTTTTATCGTTGGCATATTTGTATCTGTTTTTTTCCAATATCATAGGGATAGCATCTTCTATATTATAATAGACCACTTCCCTCATCACCTTTTCTGGAGTATATTCAGCTGTTGTTTTTTGAATTCTTACCCATTGCTTCCTTATCGGCTTGGTGTTTATTACATCAAAGAATAACACCTTCCTACCATTATCGTAAAAACACGCATAGTATGCACCATCAAGGTTGTGCTTCTCTATCTCTTTCTTTAGAGCCTCAACCTTATTGATACTTAGCATCACATCTTTATAATTTTTCAAGTCTCTCACCTTGACCTCAAACGCATAAGTCTTACCATTTTTGAATTCTGCGTAATAATCGATTGGGTAATACAGTGTTGTTGCACTCTCTCCGACAGCATCCCGTGATTGGCAGAATGTATGTAACATACTCCTACCTCGTTTTTCTGATTCAATAAAATTCTTTTCCATTCTTTTCCATATTTATATATAAATATGCCCAGAATTGAAAATAATCGATTTTTTTAACAAAAAATCTCGTATTTTTTAACAAAATCAAATATTTATATAAAAAAAAGGAGGAAAAATTATGCTGATGGATAACTATTGGTTGCACTATGACACCTTTAAGAAAAAATATGGCGATTCTATCGCTGTAATATACGAGGTTGATGATGAGGAACATCCCTATATGGCTGAGAAGGCTGTGAAAATAAACTATGAGAGGCAGAGATATGGTCTGGAGAAGGGGAAGATGTATTTAATCCTATGTGGTAGGTCAAGTTGGCTTTTTAATGATGGAGTATATACCAACCTATGGGATGGGAGAAAATAATATATTAAATAGGATAACAATGGCAAAATACAAAAAAAACACGAAGACATACATTGAATCGGTAAAAGAATTTTTGAAAGAAAAATATGGAGATATCAAGCCAGAATGGGAGGCTATGATTACCCTATTAGCTGATAATTTGGAGATGTACAAGCAATGCATCGATAAGATTAATGAGGATGGGTTGATGTTAACCAGAACTGTAAAACATCCTCTATTATCAACGGCAAAAGACCTTCAAGCAACTATTTTTAAGCAAGTCCAACACTTGGGGTTATCGCCTTATGCGGTGGCTAAAATACACGTTGATGATGAAGAAGATGCTGATGATTTTGTGGAAAGGTTGGTGATGGGGTGAACATAGATGGGAAATATATAGACTACTCAACCAAGGTGTTAAGTGGTGAGATACACGCTGGTAAGTACATAAAGATGGCTTGCCAGCGATATATTGATTGGTTAAGTAGGGAAGACATTGAATTTCGCCCAGAGTCTGTTGATAGGGTTGTAAGATTCTGTTCATTGCTTAAACATTTTACTGGGTCGATGAATGGAAAGCCATTCATACTATCCCCATTTCAATTCTGGATAGTATGTAACATCTATGGATTTTATTGGAAAGACACAAATAGGAGGGTCATCAAGAATGTTTATCTGGAATTAGCGAGGAAAAATGGGAAGTCATTCTTTGCGGCGGCTCTATGTCTTTATGGTCTTATGGCTGATGGGGAAAATAGTGCTGAAATCGAGTTGGTTGCTAACTCCACCAAACAAGCAAAGATAGTATATCAAATGTGCAAGTATCTTGCCGAGGGTATTGATAAAAAACATAAGTATCTAAAACTTTATAGGGATAATATTCAATTCCCATCAAAGAAATCTTTTCTACAAGTGCTTTCTTCTGATGCCTCAGTCAATGATGGCTGGAACTCGCATTGCTATATCATAGATGAGTACCATTCAGCACCAAATTCAGCGATGTACGATGTTATGAAATCGAGTCAAGGAAATAGGGAAAATCCATTGGCGATAGTAATCACTACGGCTGGATTCAATCTGTTCTCACCGTGTTATAAAATGCGTCAGACTAACATTGAAATACTCCAAGGCATTAAACAAGATGATACACAATTTTCAGCCATATACACTCTGGATGATGGGGATGATTGGAGAGACCCAGCAAATTTCATTAAGTCCAATCCCAATCTTGGTATATCTGTAAACGAACAGTATCTGAAAGAGCAAGTACAGCAAGCGATAAATAATTCATCGATGGAAGTGCCTATTAGAACAAAAAACCTTAACCAGTGGCTTTCTAGCAGTGATATATGGCTATCGAATGACCTATTACTCCAATCCACTCAAAAGGTTAATCTTGATGATTATGAAGGTCTGACAGCGTATGTTGGTGTTGACCTTGCGGCTGTTAGTGACCTCACTGCTGTTGCAATAATGATTCCTATTGATGGCAAGTATATTTTCAAAACCAAGTACTACCTACCAGCATCAACACTTGATGACAACAGCAACAGTGAACTATATAGACAGTGGAAAAGAATGGGATATCTGACGATAACAGATGGCAATGTTACCGATTATTCTTATATTACAAATGACCTCAAGAAAGCGAATGAAAAAGTAATCATAGGAAAGGTAGCCTACGATGCGTGGAATTCTGTTCAGTGGGCCATTGACTCAACAGCAGAAGGATTACCACTTGAACCATTCTCACAGTCTCTGGGAAACTTTAATCGTCCTACAAAGGAGTTTGAGAGGCTGTTGAAATCTGGTAATATCATAATAGATGACAACGAGATAACAAGATGGTGTTTCAGCAATGTGATAATGAAGTATGACTATAATGAAAACTGTAAACCATCAAAGGGCGAAAATCAGAATAAGATTGATGGGGTGATAGCGATGATTGAGGCATTGGGTATCTATCTCACTGAACCACAGTATAGTAACGAGATTATGGCTTTCTAACTCGCTGAAAATCAATAATAAAAAATATCTAAAAATATTGTTTAATCCATATTTTTATTTTTTTGATAATATTTATATAAGAATAGAACTATATTATGCGTATACTAGGATTTGAAATACGAAGAAGAAAAAAAGATGAGGAACAGAGGTCATATTATTTCAATGACGCATTATCATTTTCCTCGGTGTACAACAGATATTCAGCGATGAATGTATCTGCTGTCTATCGTGCCGTGGAAATCATAAGTGACTCCATCGCTATGCTTCCCATCAAGGTGAAGACCAAAGAAGGACAACACCACAATGTGATGGAAGGGCATCCAGTGGAAATGGCTATCTATGACAAATACGGAACAATATCCAAATTCACGCTGATGAAGTTGCTCATTCAGTCAGTTATGCTACGAGGTAATGGCTTTGCTCTCATTGAAAGAGCAGAAGATGGTACTGTGAAGTCTATAAAATATATTCCAAGCGAGAATGTTTTGATAAACTATAATCCACTTAAACCAGAACAACTTTTCTATCAAATCAGTGGCATCAAGGGGAGAATAGAACCAGTGAATATGATTCATTTGGTGAAAAATACCTATGATGGAGTGAATGGTATTAGTGTCCTCCAATTTGGAGCAAGAGCCATAGATTTGGCAAACAACACAGAGAATTCAGCGAACGGTTTCTTTGAAAATGGATGTAATCTTGCTGGAATTCTCACTGTCCAAGGTCAATTGACAGACAAACAAAAGGAGGACATAAGAACCTCTTGGGGTAGAGCCTACAGCAATGGCGGTAGTGGTCTGGCAGTCTTGCAAGGAAATATGTCATATCAGCAAGTCCAGATGAATAGCAAGGATTCCCAACTGTTGGAATCCAGACAGTTCAATGTGCAAGATATTGCAAGGTTCTTTGGAATATCCCCAACACTGTTAGGAGACCTCTCACACAGTTCTTATAATACCATAGAGGCTACACAGCAACAGTTCTTGTTACATACCTTACAACCATACATTGTAATGGTAGAAGAGGAGTTTAATAGAAAACTGTTGAAACCCAGCGAGGCAGATTTGTTCATTGACCTTGATGAAACAGCCTTATTAAAATCTGATAAGAATGCACTGGCTAGTTATTATGGTTCACTGATAGATAGGGGAATCCTTTGCATAAACGAGGTGAGAAAAGAACTTGGTTATGCTCCTATAGATGGTGGTGATAGACATATCATTGCTTTCACAGATATTAACCAGAATACGATAAATAAAGAAGAAATAGTAGATGAAGATGGAAAATGAAATAAGAGCCATTGAGTATAGTCCTACCATCAAAGAGGACTCTCGCACAGTCTATGGTAAGGCTATCTGTTTCGACACACCATCAAATGATTTGGGATTCATCGAGGTCATCCATAGAGGGGCGATAACCCAAGAACTTTTGGATAATTCAGATGTGTTTGCAAAACTGAATCATTCAGATGACTACATATTAGCACGCTCCAACAAGGGAGAAGGTAGTCTGATGTTGGAACTGAGGGATGATGGTGTTTATTACCTATTTGACTCACCCCAGACGGAAAAAGGCAATGAGTTATTGGAACACCTCAAAAGGAATGAGATAAGAAATTCATCCTTTGCATTCGCTGTTGCCAGAGAAGAAGGTGCTGAAAAATGGTATAAAGATAAGGATGGTGTATTACACAGAGACATATATAAAATAGGGTATCTTGGTGATATTTCCCCAGTATTCCAACCAGCATACAGCGAGACTACTTGCTCATTGAGAGGTGAGGAAATGAAAAAGACATCTGAGGAGATAGATGCCAAGATGGACTTGCTAAAGAAAGAAATAGAAGAACTATGAAGAATTCAGTACAACTTTTAGATGAAAAGAATCAGTTGAAGAAACAAGCAACTGATATTCTTGAAAGGTGCAAAGTTGAGGTTAGAGACCTCAATGAAGATGAGAATAAAGAAATAGCCTCAATTCGTTCAAAGATTGAGGAAATAAATGAAGAAATGCGGAACCTTGAAATTTCGCTTGGTTCTGAAAAAGATAATAATTTAAATAACAAAAAGACGATGAACAAAGAGTTTAGACTTCTTTCAGCCATAAACGCTATCGCCAACAATAGAGAGTTGGATGAGGTTTCAAAGGCTGTTTTTAATGAGGGAACCAGCGAAATGAGAAAGGCTGGACTTAACTATGAAGGTCAGATTCAGATTCCAACATCTGAAATCCGCTCTGCTTTCACTGTTGCCAATGAGGGTACTGACTTTGTTGCAACAGATGTATTTAATGTAGAGCCAGCATTAAGAGCAAAGAATGTTCTTGTTAACGCTGGTGCGAGGTATCTCACTGGTCTTGTTGGTGATGTTAAAATCCCAGTGATGAATCCATCGAATGTAACTTGGGAAGGAGAGACATCAGCCGCTTCTGATGGTGGTGCTGGTCTTGACAGTGTTACACTGTCACCAAAAAGACTTACTGCTTACATCGACATAAGCAAACAGTTCTTAGTGCAAGACGGCTGTGGTGCTGAAAACGCTATTAGACAAGACATCATCAATGCCATTAACACCAAGTTGGAGCAGACAATATTAGGTGAGGCATCCGGTAGCACTACACAGCCAGCTGGTATATTCTACCCAGCATCTGGTCTTACTTCAATTTCTGCATTCAGCGGAATTTGTAACTTTGAGGCTGGAGTTGAAGATACCAATGTTCTTGGTGAATGTGCTTATGTAATGAGCAATAAGGCTAAGTCTGCATTGAGAGGAATGTTGAAGGGTACTAACAACACTGGTATGGTGTATGAAAACGGTGAAGTAGATGGCACTAAGGCTTATAACACTTCCAATGTAGGTGTAGCAACCTCTGGTAACAAATTCATCGCTTATGGTGATTGGAGCAACTTGGTAATTGGTCAGTGGGGAGGTATCGACCTCACAGTGGATGCATACACACAAGCAGTTAATGGCAAAGTTAGACTTGTCATCAATGCCTTCTTTGATGCCAAGGTATTGAGAAGTGGAACTATCGCAGTTGGTAAGATTGCATAAATAAGATAATATACTAAAAAAAGAACAATATGTACCTAACACTGGCTCAAATAAAAAAACATCTTAATATCGATGAATCCTTCACGGATGATGATGAGTATCTTTCCTTTCTGTATGAGGTTGCAGAAAGGACGGTGCAACGTCATATTGATTCGAATTTAGCATCTTTGACAGAGGAAGAGGGGAGTTTACCAACCCCTCTCCTTCAAGCGATGTTACTCTATATTGGCACTCTCTACGCTCAAAGAGAATCCATATCTTACTCATCTGTGGTTGATGTGCCATTCTCATACGACTATCTACTCTCGCTTTTCAAGAATTATAATAATACCAATCACGATTCTTAGACTATGAACGCTGGAAAATTAAATGACATAATTGAAATCTATAAGCCAGTTATAATTAGGGATGATTTCGGTAACCAGAAAACCACTTACCAAGTGGCTTATCAAACACGCGCATTTGTTCAGCATTCCAATGGCGGAAGAGAGATAGATAACAGCGAGGTGGTTTATTTGTATAATAAGACCTTTGAGGTGAGAATGTACCACCAGATTAGTGATTATGACAGAATAAAGTATGGGGATAAGTACTACAGAATTCTCAACATTGAGAAGGACAGAGTGAGACAAGAATTAATAATCGAAACAGAGGAAATCAATGAATAGCAATATCACCACCAATGCTGTTGAGGCATACAGAAACTTTGAGGACTTGACCATCAATGAAATGAGGAGAGTCTTGAAGTCTGGTGTTGGTAAGGTGCTAACGAGGTTGAGAAAAGAAACAGTACAGAACCTTAGAGGTAGATTAAAAAACACCAACAAAAAGAATCCAAAGTTCAATGATACCCTCGTTAGTGGAGTTAGGAAAACCAAGGTATGGATGAACAACAGAGGAAAGAATGCTGGTGAGATTGCTGGAAAAGTAAGAGTGGACTCAAATAGAAAACCTATGTCTGGTTCATACCGATTAGCAATACTTGAAGTTGGGTCTTACAAGGTAGGTGGAAGATATGCAAGGACATTCAAGGGCAAACCACTAAAAAAGAACAGATATACTGGTGTATTAAGACCATATAACTTTTTGAAAGATGCCACCAACAGTATGCAGTCCTATCACGATAGTATAATGAACGCTGAGATAAAGCGAGGAGTAGATAAGATTAATGGGATATTAAGAAAATGACAAATTCAATACTAATAGGTAAATACATATACAACACCCTAACACAGAATGACAGTGTAAGTGGTTATGTCGATTCCAAAGTCTTTCCAGTAGTGGCGGAGCAAGGAACAGAATACCCATTCATAGTCTATCGTAGGAACAATATCCAAGCATCGCAAGATACCAAGGATGGAGTTAATGAAGATGCTGTTGATTATGAGGTGATAGTGGTGAGTGACAGATATGATGAAAGTATAGCCATAGCGAATGAGGTCAGAAGAGCATTGGAGAGGAAAAAGATGGTCTTTGAAGATATGGCGATTTATAACACAACGATGCAAGGGATTAGTGAGGATTATGCTGAAAACGCTTATGTACAAATGCTGAATTTCTCTTGCACAGTCGAAAATAACTAATACAAAATACATATTATAATATGGCAGCTAAAATAATTAAAGGTGATGACTTGATGCTTTTTGTCAATGTAGCAACTGGGGTAACTCCAGATTATAGAAGCATTGCATACGCAACATCACACGTTTTAACCCTTTCCGCAGAGGCAACAGACACAAGCACTAAAGACCACGGCATCTGGGGGGGAAGTGAAATCAATAAGATTACTTGGGAAATAACCAGTGAAAACCTTTACTCAACAGCCGCTTTCAACAACTTATTTGACAAGATGATAGGTAGAGAGGCTGTGAAGGTTGTATTTGGTCTTGAACACGAGGACAAGGCACAAGGACAGTCTGTAGTAGATGGAGATTATAACTATTGGACTCCAGACTATGTTACTGGTGGTACTGGTAATTCCTACTTTCAAGGAGAGGCATTTATTACAAGTCTTGTCGCTAATGCCAACAATGGCGAGAATGCAACATTCAGTATCACGCTGACTGGTAAGGGTGGAATAACCAAGGAAGAAGATAACCCTAATGCTTGAAGGGATGACGAACAAGATGGAGGGTCTGTTAATGCCCTCCATTTTTTATACCACAAGATGAGAATTGAAGATAATTATGCTAAATTAGAACAATATGAAAGTGAACTTTAATGATAAGGAAGTCGAGTTAAGATACTCATTTAGGTCGATGATTGTATATGAGAAACTCACTAATGAATCCTTTGCACCAAAGGGTGTAACAGAAATAATCAACTATTTTTACGCAACCGTCCTGGCCAGTGACAAAACTTTGGAACTTGGATATGAAACATTCTTGGACTACTTGGATGAGAATCCAGAGAAGTTGACAGAATTCAATGAATGGTTGACAAGTGTTATGGATAGAAATAAGAAAATCAATGGCGAAGAGAAAGGAGCAGAGGAAGTTGACCCAAAAAAGTCTTAATCTACCACCAGCTGATGAGGGTGGTAGTTTTTGAGTTTAGGGTTGTTCCAATTGAGTATTTTCTGGATGAGATGCAAGAATATGAGGTGAGTCTTATAGTTGACAATCTGAAATATTTGGATAGAAATAACTGGGAGCAGACAAGATTTCAAGTTTACGCTAATGCTCAAATGAATACAAAGAAACATTTGAAGGAAACAGATATAATGAAGTTACCGTGGGACAATGGTGATGTTGATGGTGAGAAGGAAATAGAGACAGTGGATGTTGATAGGCTCAAAGAGAAATCGCAAAAGATAATAGACAGACTTAACAAAAGAAATGGCAACAAATAAAGTAGTAACAAAAGTAGTAGCCGATACCTCTGGACACGACAGTGCATTAAGGAAAAGTGAGGCAGAGGTGTTGAGATATTCCCAGAGTGTGAAGAATGCTAACAATGAGATGAGAGGTCTTAATACCAATCTGGGTAAGGCTTCTAGTTCAATGCGTACCTTTATTGGTTCATTGGGTACTGGCAAGATAGGTTCTTTAACATCTTCCCTTCAAGGTCTTTCTTCTGCTTTTGGTGGACTAGGTGGAAATATTGGAAACATAACTACATCATTGGCTGGAATGCAAGGAGGTCTAACAGCATTGATAAATCCTTACACAGCCATAGCCGCCGCTGTTGTTGGTGCTGGAGTTGCTTTCTTTAAGTACAATGAAAATCTTGATGCAACAACCAGAAAGGTACAAGAGGTATTAGATGTTTCACGGGATGTGGCAATGCCAATAAGAAACAGCATTAGAGCAATAGCAGATACTTATAATGTTGAATTCGGCGATGTATTGAAAAGCGTAAATACATTGATGAGCCAGTTTGGGATAGATTCAAATAGAGCATTGAATATAGTTAGCAAGGGATTCCAAGCAATGGGAGATAGTGGAAATTCTTTATTACCCCTAATCCAACAGTTTGCTCCACAATTTAGAGACGCTGGAATCGAGGCATCTGAACTTGTTGCCATTATCGCAAATACTAAAGGTGGTGTTTTTAGTGAAGAGGGAATGTCTGCTATAGCAATGGCTGGCAAGAACATTAGAAATATGACCAAATCAACTAGAGAGTCCCTTGAAGCTATTGGAATTGACACCAACAAGATGATTACCGACTTGACAAATGGAAGTACCACAGTTATTCAAGAAATCATCAAAATTGCAAATAAACTAAGCAAATTGCCACAGCAATCACAAGAGGTAGGTTCAGCACTCCAAAATGTCTTCGGAAAACAAGGTGTAAGGGCTGGTCAAGAACTGATAACAGCATTAGGAAATGTTGAAACAGATTTGGGCAAAATGACGGAGAAGACTGGTGAATGGGGTGAATCGATGGATAGACTTAGGGCTGCAAATGAGAGGCTTCAGAACCAGTTATCTTCTATGTTCGGTACGGCAGAAGGTGGATTTGACCTCATTGGTACAAAGATAAAAACAGAGGTACTAACTGCCCTATCTGATTTTATTGATGAAGTGAAAGAAGTATATGAAAATTCATTGCTTTTACAAACTGCTTGGATGACTGTTTCGACTGCTGTCCAAGTTGCTTGGTCTCTAATCAAAAATGTTCTTCAAATGTTCGCTGGTAGTCTGGTAGGTCTTGAACAAATGATAGAGGGTCTGGGGTTAGCAATCGAGGCTGTATTTGAATTCCGAGACCCCATTAAAGGAATGCAGAAGTTCGAACAAGGATGGAATCGACTTTCGAAAGCCGTTGGAGATAATATTTCAGACATAGGTAGAGACTGGGAAAAATTATACGAAAAGTATGGTGGCGAAAGAAAAGACATTGATAAACAACTTAGCCACCAATCTCAAGGAAATACAAGAATAGGTAACACTTGGTACGATGCTAATGGTAATAAAATAGATGACCCAAATAAAAAGGAAACACCAACAATTATTATTCCTACAAATTCTAAATCAACTGGGAAATCGAAATCAGAATCAAAGGAAAAGAAAAAATATACCAATGAAGAATACCTAAGAAAAGAAACGATTTTTAATGATAAAATTAGACGACAGTTAGAGGAACAAGTTGAAAAGCAAAAACGAATCACAGCAGAGAAAGAGAAGCAGAAAAAAATTGATGCAGTGAAGAATGCAGTACAAGGTTCACCAGAATTAAAGTCACAAATTGAGTTTGAAAATGCCTTGCGAGACGCTAATAACAATAGAATGGCAGAAGAAGCAGCTAAAAAGCAAGAAAAACTAAATGAGGCATTACAACTTACTTCTCAAGCGGCTGGGGCGGCTGGTAGTGCATTAAGTACTCTGGGACAATCATACAAATCAAAAGACCTTGAAGCGGCTGGAATTATGGCTACTGCTATTGCTACTGTTCTTCAAGGTTTTGCCACTGCAACTGCTCAAGCGGCTACAATGGGACCTTGGGTTTGGGCTGCTTTTGCTGTTGAGGGTTTAGCCACAGTTGCTACTGTAGTTAGTCAAATGAGGGAACTAAAAAAGAAAACTTATGCTGGAGGTGGTATTGTAAATGGCACAAGAACCATAGGTGATATGAATCTTGCTAGAGTGAATGATGGTGAAATGATTTTTAATAGCAGACAACAAAAGAATCTATTCAACTTAGTAAACTCTGGTGTATTAGGAGGTGGAAGTGATTCAAAAAATCAGACAGTACATTTTAGGGTATCTGGTAATGATTTGGTTGGTGTACTCAATAATTATAATAACAAAAGGTCAAAGGCACGATGAAAGAATACAGAGGATATTTTAGAAGTTGTGATACATCTATTGATAAGGATGGTCAACTGTTTAGGGTCAGCATATATACTGATTTCAACAATAAGACCAATATTCTACCCTATGAGATTATCACCCTTACAGATGAGCCATTCACTGTTGAATATGAGGGAGAGGAAAACAATTGTCAGAAACCTTATAAGTGTTCAACGGCAACGGTTAACTTTATATACCCATCTTTTAATTGGCTTTTCTCTGAAACAAACAATAATAATATGCTTGTTGTCCTTTCAAGGTGGAGAAATAATAACTACTATGAAGGTGATGGTTTAAGTGGATACTGGTACTATTCCTATGACTTGGTAACTGGTCATCAAGAAGGAAGAGTATCGCACACAACAATAAATGATGAATACCCAGCCGATGCCAATCTATGGGAAACCACTTGGATTGGTTTTGGAACTCCTAACACCTATAACCAAGCCTTTGAAGGGGTGTTTGATGAAGTGTCAATCAATGCCCAAGATGCTTTGTCAACTTTGAAATATAATGATTACCAGTCCATCAATACAACAAAGGGAATTGTATCCTTTTCTGATATCATCAAAAAGTATATAAGGCAATTGGGAACATACAGATATGTATATGTAACGGATTCAGTTATGGCAAGGACAGAGGACTTTCAAGACATCCTACATTCTCTCTATGTTCACGAGAATAATTTTTTTGATGAGGACAACAAACCTATGAAGGTGTTGGAGGTTATCGAACAAATCTGTCAGTATCTACACATTACTGTCATTCCCTATGGAGATGCAGTGTACTTTGTGAACTATGATGGTATCCAGAATGGGGATAATGATTACTATCTGTGGGTAACCAGTGATGATGATTTCTCAAAGTTCTATGTTGAGAATCCTATATATACATTACTTTCAAATAAGATAACCCTTCAAGATACGCATAACATATTGAAGGATGACTTTGCAGAGAATGGCACAACATTAAGTGTACTGGATGCATTTAACAAGGTCACTGTCAAGGATGACTTATACCCCATAGACAGCATCATACCAGAGATTGATAATGATAAGTACTTTACCAACTCATTAGTCGCTGATACAAGTGGACAAGTCTCTGATGATAGGGATGTGTATATGACAGAGTACTCTGACTTGGACATAACCAGACTTTATACTCTTTACAATGACTATGAGGAGATGACATTGGACACCACCACGCACGATGTGATGCATACCCTTTTCCTCAAATTCAGAAACTTTGATAACACTAAAATCAATGCTGATGGTTCATCTACAACGATACAGACACATTGGTATCCAATAGATAGTTATGACAGCCAGACTCAAACCCTAACACAGAACCTAACAGAAGACCCAATAATTAATGCGAGCAAGAACTGGAACATAAACACTACCCTTAACAACATAGGTTGTTGTATGGTTGATTACAAGGAATACACATTTGACTATAATGATTCTGGGTACAATCCACATTACACTTCAATTGACACCGATACTGCAATAGCATTCTTTCAGAGGATTCCTACTGAATACACCCAGTTCTACAGAATAGAGAACGGAAGGTTAGTATGGTTCGATAGGAGTAAATACCCAATATATACCCAACAGACCCAGCCTCTTCTGGAAATAACTTCAAGAGGGGTAGTCCTTGACAATGATAGTGTAATTAAGATAGAAGGTTCTTTCTGGTTCTGTGATGGAAATGTTACAGTACCATTTGATAGGTCTAATAGCGTCGATAAGTGTAGCGAGGAAAACACTTGGGTATGGTGCAAATTGCAAGTAGGTGATAAGTATTGGGCAGAGAACCTTGGATGGGTGGACAGTTCAGCATCAGAAGAATTCAAGGTTTTTAGGTTACCTTTGGAGTACGAACAAGATAAGAATGCTTTCTATACAGACTATAAAATCATTAATCTTCTCATACCAAAGAAGAAGGATAAATATGAAGACTATTTTACTGTAAAAGCACCAGAAGTTGAGGACAATAAAACCCATACTTATGATATAAAATTCACAATATACAGAATGCCATCAGTAAGGTTTGAAGTATTCTCACCGCTGGTACTCTTGAAGAACTTTAATATATCAACAAAGGTGGTCACACAGTTGGGAGGCATCAACCTTATCTCAAAGGACAATGGGTCTGATACAGAATATAACCAGAAGAATAATTCTGCTAACTATGATAAACTGGAAGAGTATCCAAGCATAGACAACAAGTTATCTACTTGGCTTAAAAAGTACCCTAATAACTCAAATGTCCTTCTTTGTCCAAAGTTCTATGAAAATGGATATATTAATACAAATTCACATTCTTTTTTAAGACTATATACTATTTATAGTAAGGGATTGGGGAAAGTTTACATACCAGAGGACTTCAAGATACAATCCATACAAAACCAGTACAATACTCCAACAGTATCGATATCGCTCAACCTTAAAGAGTCTTTACGCATCAAACCTTGGAGTGTATTAACATATAAGTTCTTTAATGGGTATAAGTTCATCGCTGACTCCTACACTTATGATTATAGGTGGAACAAGCATACAATTAACTTGGTGGAGAAGTCATATGACATCCAAGATGAAACTGTAGATGACATAGAATGATATGAAACAGATAAACAGACAGAGAAACCATAAGAGAAATGGTGATAACCTTTATCAGACTGGCGCAAACCTTAATGAAGACTATACCATCGTATATGAAACCTTCATTGAGACAGCATCAGCTGATAACTGGTTCTATGATGGAACCACTGGAGTATTGTATTATGTTGAGGGTAATGAGGAGGATTTAATAACAAAGGGAAACCAAGTTACAGTCTATTACTCACCATACACATACATCACCATTGACTCGACACCAGAAAACCTAATCGCTAATTACCCGGACGATGGCATTAGCATCGGTTCATCACCACTGTTTGAGATTGACGAGACCGATGGTGATTTTATAATAAACGATAACAGAATATAATATGGCACAGATAACAATAGGTAGAATTCTCCCCATATTCAAGGGGGACTGGGACAGTGGTACAACATATACCAAACTGGATATTGTCTATTACAACGGTTCAAGCTATGTTGCAAAGATTCAGAACACAAACCAACTGCCGACAAACACCTTCTATTGGCAATTGGTGGCAAAGGCATCATCTTGGTCTGACTTTACAGATGCTGAAAAAGAAGCATTGGTTGAGGCTATTATTGCTGAGATTGAGGAGGATATTAATGAACTTTCAATAGTAGTAGGAACAAATACATATAATGATTATTAATAATATAGAGATATGGCTAAAGACATAACAATAAAAAACCCAGAGGGTACGCTAATCTATTACCCAAAGACCGTATCACAATTGGTTTATGACAATGCCAATGGTCAGACTGTTGCGACGGAGATTAGTGAGTTGAATAATGCTGTTGAGAAACTGGACAATGACTTTAATTATACTCCAGTGCTGAATGATTATGCCACAGCAACAACCACTATTCATACTGCTGGATATAGATTTCCTTGCAATGGTTCTTATTCCAACTCAGACTATGCTGGTAAGTACATTGCTGGTGTTGAGGTGAATGTTGAAGGTAATGGAACTATTGAACTCGTCAAGGGTACTGGCATAACAAATGGTAGTACTGATTATACAATAACAGTTCTTAAATCATTCTCAACAAAGGCTGGTATAAATAGACTGATGTTTGATACTCCAATCCTTTTTAGTGATGGGGAGTATCTTGGAATTCATAACACTGGTACAAGAATATATGGTGGTTCTAACTCTTTATCAAATCCACCAGTGAGAATGAAATATGTAGCATCAGCAACAAACTCTATTGCTATATCTTCAACACCATTAGCCGCATCTATTCTTGTTGATTATGGCTTCTCTGAAAGATTGGATGCTGTTGAGGAAAATATGGTGACAGATGCAGACCTAGAAGAGATAGAAGACCACTTAGACCAGATAGATGAAGATGTATATCCATTGTTCTATGCCAATGCTTGTGAGTCTCCCTTCTATGATACAGCAACAGACCCAACGAACGCTAATGCATACAGATTTCCAGTTGACGGTTCTTATACCAACTTACCATATAGGAATAAAAAGGTAATTGGATTTAAGATAAAACTCCAAACCGCTGGTACTGTCACTATTGTTTTGGGTACTAACATTCAAAAGAATAAGACATCAGAAGAATATACCTTGACAGATATTCAGTCATTTACTGGAGTTGCTGGTCATAATGAATTCTATCTTGATGAACCAATAGTGGTAACTGATGCACCAACTAAAATAGGTGTTATTACTACATCAAAAATATATCAAAAGACCAGTGCAAGTTCTACGGCAAGATATGATTATATTTCCAATGATACAGTCTCCACATCAACATCTTGCTTATCATTCGGATTCATATTGGATAATGCCATTTCAGAAAGGGTTGATAATATGGAATCAGCAATAAGCACATTATCCAATGAGGTGGATACGCTGGAAGGAAATCTTAACACATACAATAATCTTTTATTGACAGATGTTCTTACATCACCTTATCTGGATAGCGCAACATCTACAGACACAGCATACCCAGTAGTTAGATTCTTTGTGGGTGGTGCTGGTGGTACTGGCGCTTATACAAACTCTGCATACATCAATAAGAAGATAGTAGGAATGAAGTGTAAGATTGGACGAGTAGGAACACTGACCTTTATTAGGAGTACTGGGGTTAAAAGGGATAACCCTTATGTAGCAGAGAATATTGTGGAAATCCAGACTTATTCTGTAACATCAACTGGATTACAGACATTCTACTTTGATACACCAGTATTAATAACAGAACAGTATGAGTGCATTGGCGTTTATGAAAGAAATAGTTCAGACGCTCTTATTAACAACAAGGCAACATATCCTACCGATGGAAGTGGGAAAAACTCTTGCTATTATAAACAAGCATCTGATGACACTTACCAGAGGTCAGCAAAACCATACTGTATAAGTCTTATAGTATCAGCCATTGGAGAAGGTGATGAAGGATTATCTGATAGAGTGACAGAACTTGAGAAAACAACAAGTCTTATTCCTCAACCACTTTTAGACCAACCTTTCTGGTGGCATTGGAGACCAGATGGATTTACACCAATCTCTTGGGTTTATAATTTCACTGTATCTGGTGTTACAACCCCACCTATCGCTGGTGATGTCTATAAGAATACGGCAACTAATATCACTTGTGTAGTTCTATCAACAAATCTGACTGATGGAAGCGGAACAATAACGTGTGAATGTAGTGGGTATGGTACACCGTCAAAGAATGCCACATATATGAAACTTACCAGACAGAGCGGAGAGGGTGATGCAACAATAACCTATTCAGCATACGCATATAAGAGAGGAATCCCATCACAGTCAGTTGAAGATAACCTAATGGCTTTCAGAATGGGTTTCAATATGGTGGAAGCAAATGTTCAGAATACAAGTGATGGGAAGTTTGTGGTAACTCACGGACAAACAATAAATGGTGTTGCTGGATGTTTTGGTAATGAGTTTTCAGAACCTTACAGAAGCACTAAGATAAGTTCAATGACTCAATCAGATATAGTAGCGAATGTAAATTATGCCTCTGCTTATGATTGCTATAATCATCATATCTCAACAGCAGAAGAATTTTTCGCAAATTGTGCTAATCTCAATCTTGGAATTCTGTTAAGAACCAGTTCAGTGGACGCACTGACATTAGCGAGAAAATATCTTCCAGACTATAAAATAAACATATCATTAATTACTGGCGCTTTTGGTAATAGTGCAAGAGGTGCTGGATTTAAGGGAATGCTTGGATGGTATTTAGGAACAGATACACCTTCAATCGAGGCTTGTAGAAATGCTTGTAACTCATACGGAGGCGCACCATTCCACGTTGGATATCACGGTAATTCTATACAGACTCTAATAGACAATGGTACACTTGAAGAATTTGTGACAACATTAAGACAAGAAGGAATATATATAGGAGCGGCTTATGCAGATACAGCACAGTCAGCAAGACTTATAGCGGCTGGTGGATGGGGAATAGCATCACAAATTTGGCAATGCAACCCATTCAATAACGCTAATGTAGGTGCTTGGGGTTTGACAGATGATGATTTCTCTGACTGGGCATTAGGTGCTGGTGTTGTGATAAGTGGTGGTTCTGTAATAAATAATACAAATGATGGATTCAGTTTCTATACACCTTCAACTGGTAAGATAAAGGTTGGAAAAGGAAACATACAAGCAAAGATAACTGGTACTGTATCTTTCACTGTTGGTACTGAGGTTGTAACATTCGCAAACTATACTGATGCTGACCCAATGCTGAATTTCGCCATTGGAGGAATGAATATAGATATGAGAGTGAAAGTAACACTCACCGCTGGTTCAAGTGTCAAGTATTTTAATTATCAAGTAACAAGTTGTTAATTATGGAAATAAAAAAAGCAAATCTTAAATTCAAACATACACCGTCAGTTAGACGAAAGACTAATCAAATCATTATGCACTGTTCGGCAACTCCAGAAGGTAAGGACTTTACGCCAGCAGACATACATAGGTGGCATCTTGAAAGAGGGTTCATCGGCTGTGGCTATAACTTTATAATAGAAAGGGATGGTTCAATATATGAATGCAGACCAGAGAACTGTGTTGGCGCACATTGTACAAACCATAACTCTTTCTCAATAGGCATCTGCTACATAGGTGGAATGGATGAGAATAACAAGAATCCAAGAGATACCAGAACGGTGGAGCAAAAGGAATCAATGTATCAACTGGTTCAATACCTATTGGAGAAGTATCATCTTACTCTTATGGATATACATTGCCACAACGAATTCAGTTCCAAGCAATGCCCTTGCTTCAAGATAACAGACTTTAGGGATGAATATCTGAAATGGATACGATAAAGAGAATCATAGTAATAATAATGCTCCTACTCCTTATCTTAATGACTGGGTGTAGGAGTATTCAGTATGTACCGGTCGATAGGGTTCATACAGAATATGTTAATAGGACAGATTCAATATTTCTTAAAGATTCTGTCTTTATACACGAAAAAAAAGTGAATGACACGATATTTATATATAGGACAAAGGTTCAATATAAGTATGTATCAAAACACGATACCATAAATAAGACAGACACCATTCCAATAATAAGGACTGTTACTATAACAAAGGTTGTAAATAAGGTGTACTGGTGGCAAGTGGTACTTATGACCATTGGACTTGGAGCAATCATAATCATAATCATTAAAATCAAATTAAAAAAATGAAAGAGAATTATAAAGACTATCTAAAGGCACTCATATCTTCAATCGCATTCCTTGCCTCAGTTGTAATAGGGTTTGTGGCTTTGATAATACCACCTCACGGTGTGATTGATTCATCTGTTCTCTGGTTCACAGCACAGATGCTTTTATTCTGTTCAGCATTGTTGGGTGTCAACCTATCTCTTGATAACTTCCAACAGATAGGTCATACCAAGAAGGAAGAGAAGAAAGAAGTGCTTGAAGACTGATGCTTTATATATATTAATAATGTGTATCTACGTTTGACATAATATTTATCTGGTGGGTGGTATTAACAAAAGTTAAATATCACCCATTTTCCTTGGAAATTAAAAATGTATTATATATATTTGACTCGATTCCTACCTCTTAGAGAAGATGCAGTAGGTATTTATTCATTTAATTTATTATTTTTATGATTGACAACAAGTTTTTTAAAGAACAAGAAGATTTTGACGGCTTCTTCCTAAACGACCGTGTAACCGAATTTATGTACAATTTTGGGTACAAAAAGAACATCAAGGACATTAAGTTTGTATTCATCAATGTCAGAAAGAAAGACGAAGAACTACTATTTGAAAATGCAGAGTGTTGGAACTGTCCAGAACTTCCAGAGGATGTACAAGAACTTTTGACAAGAAAGTACCCAACACGCTACGAGGAAGACAGAAACATCTGGTGTACATACATCGAAGTTGAAGACGAGGACGAAAAGAGAATCATTGGTGATTTCATAAAGTACAACAACTAAATAAAAAATTTTAATGGTGGGAATATATATATAATACATTTCCACCATTATTTTGTGTTTTATGGGTATCACCTCCCAGAAAATATGAAAAAGAATTATATAGAAGTTTTTTTACTTTCAATCTCATCTGTATCTTTTTTCACTTTTTCTAACATTTCAAGTATCCACTTGAATGCTTTTATTAAATCAGTTCTTTCCAAATCCCCAAATGAGTGTATCGTTAATGTTTGAGGTTCATTGCAATATCCGCTATCGTCTTTTGGTTGTTCGTCTAAAGCGAATGTATAACCACCACAAATTGTATTTGAACGTATTTTGATTTCGGTTTCTCTACTATTGTCACTTCCACAACTATCTGAAAAACCATCAGAATGTACTTCTACATCTAGCCCAATAATATTGTCTCTGCTGTCAGTGTTAAAATGATAATTCATTACCTATACATTTTTACATTAAAAAATCAACATTAAATTCTCTGATGGTACATCAGTACCAAAAAATATAGTTTGTGTTTTTTTATACAGATTTTCTGTATTGTTTTAAGCAAATTAAGCCTCATTTACCAAACCTTACCTCTCTGGCTTTAAGCAATCTTTCCTTCAATGCTTCTTTCTGTTCTTCTGTCAACTTTGACGGTGATTTTATAATTCCAAGATACTTCCTTGATATTTCCCATAGGGAACAGTCCTTACTGTTACATAGTCGCACCTCATTATTCTGAAAACAACAACACTCCTTGCACTTCATTAGTATTGCTTGCTTCGGTGTTAGATTCGCTGACGATAGGTCACATAGACCATTGTATTCACTGTAATTCATATTACCCTAATTAATTTTCTTCTTCCCAAATCTTTATTGTTTTGTTCAAACAAGAATCAATTACTTCCTTGAACATTCGTAAAGCATTAATGTATTCCTCATTGTTATTGCACCTTTGTCTAATGTTACTGTCAGATTCATAATATGCACTGTGTGCCATTCTTCTCGCATATTCCTCTATCGTCTCTTTTTTCATACTTTTAATTATTTAAATTTAACAAATCATTTTAACTTTTTCCAAATATATATATTAAAATTGAGAATCCAAAGTTTTTTCAAATATTTTTTTAATATTTTTTTATCTGACATTTTGCCAAATAAAACCATAAGATGTTTGATTTCGTCCTCTACAACAAGAACTAACATTTCCCATATTGAATCCAGTAAGTTTATGTAATTCAGTAAGTGAAGGGTATTCTTTAATCAAATTTCCTTGCAAATCAAATTGTCTGACTGGTTTAGAATGTTTTTTTGCCATTCTTTCCGTGTGTGTACCATAGTTATTATTATATTTACAATCACACCATTCAAGGTTGGTTAGACAATTATTCGACTTGTCTTCATCAATGTGATTAATCTGAGGTAGATTATCTGGATTAGGAATGAATGCCATTGCCACTAATCGATGTATTCTATATTTCTTTTTTTTCCCTTCTTTAAAAAGATTGACACGTAAATAACCTTTTTTATTTACTTCTGGTTTCAATATTATTCCCTTACTATTTCTAACTTGTCCATCATCTGAAACTTGATATAGACCTTCGTATCCTTCTATGTTTTTCCACATCATTAGTTGTATGTCATTGTATATTAGATTGTTAATTTTGATACATTGTTAATTTTGATACATTTTACAATATATTTTTATCTGGCATATTGCCAGTGTTTTCTGGCATTTTGCTAGATGGGGGGGCGGATTTTTAGGGGCAAAAACGCTCAGAAC
>JAEIGA010003385.1_pt1 | contig 25014 bp, 19 predicted proteins | sample 9270691 | NCBI WGS metagenome assembly JAEIGA01 (sample SAMN17057246, study PRJNA624740) | gut metagenome | biome: biome; isolation source: fecal sample | host: Bos grunniens | place: China: Xizang | collected 2019
TAAGCATTGTTAATAGCATCATTAATTGCGTTAGTTCCGCCCTTACGTGCTAATTTTTCCATAGCCTTTTCAGAGATTTAGCTATTGTAAGCTAAAACTTCTCTGTTACCAGGATAAATTAATTCACATTCTCTTGCTGTTAATTTTCTCTTAACTACAACCTGTGTTCTTGGGTCTGGTAGATACATCTGTGGACCCTTAACAGTTTCAATTTCACCAGTTAATCTATTTAAAATATAACGACCTTCGCCTTCAGGAATAGCAATTGCGTGATGCATATACTTACCATCATACTGAATCATAGCGTGTTCAGGTCTAGGATAATAAATCATCTGATCGTTGCCAGTGATAAATAATTCTTCACCTGTTGGATGCTTAACTTTATTTTCGCCTTCTCCTTCTTCATAATCAGCAATTACCTTTACATAAATACCGCTAATTGGAGATAACTCTAAAGCTCTAAAAATAGTGCCGCCCTTAGGAGCAGTTACAAATGTTTCTGTTGGCTCTGGGAATACTACCGCAGGACCATGAACATATCTCTTTTCACCATCTTCGTCCTTTAAAATTGCGTATTCTAATCTTTCTAATGTTACCGCATCTCTTACATAGTCATCGCCATAAGGAGTCTGTGGAATTACTTCAATACCTGTTGGTGGGATATAGAAAGATACTTCTGTACCCTTAATAACAAGTAACTGGCCTACAACATAATTAGTTGCTGTTTCAACAGTCTTACCTTCTGCATTTACAATAGTAGCCGCTTCAATGTTCTTATTAGCAGCTTCCGCGTCATAAACTCTAGCTAATAAATACTGGTTAGAACGTAACTTATGACCTCTAACTGCCTTAGCCATCTGACCTGGATATAATGCAAAAGAAATAGGACCTGGAATATTTACCTTTGTACCAACTTTAATTGTACTTGGGCTATTGTTTGCCTTACCTGCTTCTGGATAATGATTATCAGTAGTTGGGTTCTTTAAAATTACATACCAGCCTTCAGGTGCGGAAGTAAATAACTGTTTTGCCACTTCGAAGTTTGTAGTTTCTTCAAACTTTTTAGAACGAGGATTGAAAGTTACTAACGCTTCCTGACCAGAAATAGTAGTAGTTAAAGGACCAACGTGAGTCTTAATCATACCATTAGTCTTACTCTGTAAGAAACAGAATTCATTAATAGATAAAACTAAATCTCTCTGCTGATTCATTCTACCAGGCATATCAAAATTGTTTTCTTCATATCTTGCCATTCTCAAATCTCCTTTTTTATCATTTCTTATTTACTATACATATATTATATAATAAATTTTTTAAAAAATCAATAAGAGAGTTTTTAGGCAAAAAAATAAAGGAGGATTTTTAATCCTCCTTTTATACATAGTCAGTGCCAATAAACTGAACTGCTTCAAAATCATCTAAATTGTGACGAATAATATAACTAATATATGCTGCAATTTCATTGGCTAACTTTTGATATCCAAGAGCCGTTGGATGAATTCTATTATATGCAGTATGATTAGCTATTTCTGAATATTTATTTAAATCTAATAAATATATGTCATCATTTGCTTCTACAATAGATTTAATTTTATTATTTAAAGCTACATAGCCACTATTTGTTGCAGGGGCATAACTTGGAATAATTGTTGCAAAAAATATTTTAATTCCTTTATTATTGTTTTTTAATTTAGTAATAATATTATTGATATTTGTTTCAAAAGTTGCAATAGCTTCATCTATAGTTACATCTTCCGCTTTCATGCCCAAATCATTAATCCCTAAATGGATGATAGCAAAATCAAAATTAGAATAATCCAATTCTGAACTTACAATATCTGTTGCATAAGTTGTTGTTGGATTGGTATCCCATACCCATTCATTATTGAGCCATTTACCCCAGAATGCATCACTATTAAGACTTGCGTCATACCAGCCTCCAGAAGTCACTCCTGCAATGCCGGCATTTGCAATATCAATGCCAGTAATTCTTTTTAAAATAGATGGGTATGAAAATTTGCGGATAACTGTACCGTCATCCCCACTGTCAAACGAGCCATCAGTGACACTATCTCCAATACAAATTCCACGACTAAATATTGAAATTTCATTTCCTGTATAATGAATTGGAGAGGCTGGATTAACATTAGTGCTTCCGCCACTAGACCCATCACTATTTTCGCCTGTTGATGGCGTTACCGTTGCTGAAAATTTGAATGATTGTAGATAATCATTTCCTCCATATGTACGTTTATCGTAACCATAAATACCTGTTTCAGGAAAATCAATAATTTCATACCAGTCATCAAAAGTAATATTATACCAGCCAGGTTCAGTACAAATACATAATACTGTCATTTTTGAAAAGTCAGAATTGTGCTGATCAAAAATTTGAATTAACCCAGGCTGAGTAGCAGGGATATCTTCTCCAGATTTATTAACTGTTTCTGTCAAATGGTCTGCAGTAATTGTAATAGTACGGTTTAACCATTCATTACTTGGATTGGTTCTAAAAAGGGTAGCCCCTTCCAGATTTAATTCTCCTTCTGGAATTTCACCCATTTTTACAAATACTTTTGTCCCACCATAATTAGTAATCCAATTATGATTATCGGAAGCGTTATCTCCATCGTATGTGTATTCATATTCTGTGGTAATTGGATCAGTATTTACTGGAGGCTCTTCTGGAGTTGATGAATTTAAACCTAAATTAGTTAATACTATTTGTCTTTCTGCTTCTGTAAGAACTTGACCTTCTTCAAATTTTACAGACTTATTTACTTTTTCAATAATTTGCTCTAATACGTCATATAACTTACTCACCTACTCACCTCCTATAATAGCAAATCAGATAAACTATCCAGTTCATCTTCTGTAATTGTAGTTGCTTCTAATTCTGCCAATAGTCGATTAATTATTACAATAATGTCTTTTTCTCCATCTGAGCTTTGAATTTCTTCAACTCGTCTAGTTAATAAATCCATAAATTTAACAGTAAAAGAATTATCATTGTTAATTTTTAAACCTTCAACCCAAGCAAGAGAATATTGATCTTCAGTTACTTCAGCGTTAACTGTATGGAATTCAAGATAAGAATTATCATCAGCAACATAGGTTAAAGGCGCATAAACTGTTCCATAAATAGAAGCATAAACTGCCTTACCGCCATTTATAGCGGCCATAATTTGCTCAAATGTATGAGAAATTGTACTTCCATCAGGACATTCAACAACAAAAATATCTGATTCTGTTGGAATATTAGCAATCGCTTCGTCAACATATGCTTTATCTGCTTTAGTTACGATTGCCTGATTTAAGACATCAACAACTTCTTGATTCTCTTGAAGGGCAGTTGCTAATTCATCAATAGTATTTAATGTGTCTGGCGCAGATCCTACTAAACCTGCCACAGCTTCATCTACATATGTCTTATCAGCTTTGTCGGCAATAGCGCTTAAACGCTTATCTTCAGTGTAATTATCAGCAAGCATTGCGATAGTAATATTTTTACTAGCAGCTAATTCAAAATCCGATTCACTTAATAAATTATATGTATATGGTGAAACTGTAATAGTTATTGCGTTTGTGTTTGCGGCAGTTGAAATAATGAAGTAAATAGATTCATAGTTAATTGGTGACCATGATATATTTAAGCTCACTTTAAGATTCTTAATATATAAGTTTCTTAATGAACCACATTCTCCAAAAGCCTCTCTCCAGCTACCAGATTTCGCACCAAAGTTAGTAACATTAATAGCATCAAAAGTACCGGCATTTTCAATAGCAGTTGCCGCGTACATTAAGCCTCTACAGTCTTTAGGTAATGTGATATTGAAATCTGGATCGTCATGACCAAAGATACCAATTGTTCTAGCTCCATAATAGCTAAATACTTGTGTTGCCCATGTTGCTTTCGCAAAACTATCTCTATATGCTTTGTTCCCCCAGTTTGGGTCACTATTTACATTGAAAGCTAAATAAAATGCTTTAAAAGTATTGTCTGGAATACTTGAATAGCATAAAGGTAATTGTGATGTATAATATAATGTATAATTTGTTCTTTTGGAAACGTCACTTACATAAGCATTATCACTCCAAAAAATACAATTTATATATTGAGCATACTGCACTTGATATGAGCCTTGATTACCTTGACTCCATTTTGAATACATTTCTACATCGTTCATATCAAATAAAATATTTGAAAATTGTTTAACTCCTTCTAGCCAAGGATAATATGTTCCTAAAGCACCAGGGAAACCATTTAATGCTAAAATAGAATTATCTGAAGTGGGAATAAGCTCCCATACATCACTTTCTAAAAATTTAATTTCAACATTTGAATTTGCAGGATATGTTGTAATAATTCCATTAAGATTAATAGACACATCTTCGATGCAGTAAAATCTTAATACTGTATCTGATTGTAATCTTTTAAATAAAGCTTCAACTTCTTCTTTGTCTGCCTTGGTTTCATCAATAGCATTTAAAACAGCAATTAATGTTTCATTATTAGGATAATCTTCTAATGATAATTGACTCCATAGGTGTTGTACTCCTTGTTCATCTAAATATTTCATAATAAACACCTACCTATTTAAAATTCATTAAGCTCAACGGAATCAATAATATTGTTTCCATCTGCATCAATTTCTTTTAAGATTTCATCACAGGCGCAATCTGTCGGATTAGGATTAACAGATCCTGCTCCCCCGACTTCTACCCATTCATGCGATCCGTTTAACATATATAAAGTTCCGGTAGGAATGACTAGTGCGGTGCTTCCCACATGAACTTTTTTATCAGTAGGAAGATTTTTTACATCATCTTCAGAATCTAATATGAATTCTTTAATTCCGTATAAAGTTTCGCCATCTTGTTTATATAAAGTAATCATATTTCCTCCTATAAAAAAAGAGGGAGGAATAAGCTCCCTCCCTAAATTTTATTTTTTAATTAAGCCTGAGCCTGAGCCTTAGCTGCAGCGATTGCCGCATCGATTTCAGCTGTTGATAAAGCTTGAATCTTAGCCATTTCAGTATCAGTATAAGCTTTTGCATCTACTAATGCTTGAGCTGCTGCGCCAGCAGATTCAAACTTAGTATGGTCAATAGCTTCTAAAGCAGCTACTCTTACTCCCATTGCTGTATTTAAACCTTCAGCATGAGCTTTTGCATTTGCTTCAGCAGTTGCTGCTGCACCAGCTTTTTCATAAGTAGTTGCTAAATTTAAAGCTGCAATCTTAGCATCAATTGCAGAACCAACCTGTTCAGCATTCTGGTATCCAGCATCTTCTAAAGCTTTTACTCTATCAGCTAAAGAGCTTAAATCAGAAGCTAAAGCATACTTATCTACGCCGTCAACTTTTAAAGCTGCTGCGATTTCAGCTGCGATCTTAGCCACTACAGTAGTTTCAATATCTACTAATTGACCTTGTAAAGCAGCGATATCATTAGCCATGTCAGCTGCACCAGTAGTGTCATTTAAAATCCAGTCAGCGATTTCTTTTAATGTATCGAAATTAGCATCAGCATTTGCTACAATTTCAGCTACTTTTGTTGCGGCAATAGAAGTTGCTGTATTAGCTACAGAACCTACTACATCAGCTCCGCCATTTAATTTTTCGATAGCTGCAGCATTTGCTTCATGAGCTGCCTTATTTTCACCAATAGCAGTAGTATTATCAGCAATTAAACCTCTTACTTCAGTATCATCATAAGTACCTTTTTCTAAAGCTTCGATTTTGCTTTCTGCAGTTGCTAATCTTGTTTCATGTCCAGCTACTTTAGTATCAACCTTACCAACCTCTTCTGCGATTCTAGTCCATAAAGTGCTAACGCCGGCTTGATTTAAAAATTTCTGAATGTCTGCCATTTTTTTCTCTCCTTATTTACATATTTCTAAAATTTCTTCGGTAGATAAAGCAATTAAATTTTCTTCATTGAAAAATTTATCATCTACAATAGGAGTTGCTAAAACTCCTGTATCTATATCTCCGATGAACCAATGATTATTTTCTCCGATATGAGGTGTGAGACCATGAAGGCTTTGTAACCATTCCTGTTCACTTCCAGAGAAACCATTGTCTAATGCAATTTGATATGCAGATTTACCTTCAGTAAATTCTGCATTTGCAATAGTGTCTGAAACATATCGTTTTAAGAGGGCAAGTGTAGTTAAATCCATAGTTTTGACCCCTTTCTAAAAATCATCTCTTCAATACCTTTAATTTTTATTAAGTTGAGATTGTAGAAAATTGAAAAGGCTAAAAAAAATGAGTGATTAACAAATCACTCATTTTATATTAAAACTACTCTTCGATTTTATTAGCCATTGTGCTACCGATAAATGCGTTAGCAACTTGCTTTAAATCAATACCCAGAGTCTGAGATAAACCTTCAGAAACCTGAGTTACATTTTTCATAATATCTTCTGTTAACTTAGAAGATTCACCACCATACATATAAATAGAATCTACGTTAGTATATGCCTGACCTGCAGCAGCCATAATTGCTGGTAACTGTGCGATAAATGCCTTAGATACTTCTAACTGCATATCTGCCATTGCGGCTTCACCATATTGCTTCATAGCTTCTGCTTTCTTTAAGATACCTTCTGCTTCAGCTAATGCTTTAGCCTGGATAGCTGCGGCTTCTGCCTCACCTTTAGCCTGGATACCCTTAGCTTCATTTTCCATAGCAACTCTCTTCGCTTCGGATTCAGCTTTTACAGCTTCAGCTGCCTGTAAAGCTTCAAACTTTTCAGCTTCAGCCTGTCTCTGTCTTTCATACAGGTCTGCATCAGAGAACTTCTGCTTTTCATAAAGAGCAGCATCCGCATTCTGCTGTACAGCATACTTTTCAGCTTCCGCAGTTTTCTTAATTTTAGCTTCTAATTCTCTTTCTTTAATGGAAACTTCTCTTTCCTTTAATTCGATTTCCTTTTCCTGCTTAGCTAAGTTAGCATTTGCAGTAGTAATTTCGATTGTCTTTCTCTGCTCTTCTTGCTGAATAGAATAAGCTGCATCAGCTTCCGCCTTCTTAATGTCAGCTTCTCTTTTTAATTCAGCCTGTTTAATAGCTAATTCATTCTGCTTTTGAGCAATTTCTAACTTAGCTGCAACTTCAGCATCGTTTGCTGCCTTAGTTGCCTCTGCTCTTGCGATAGCAACTTCTGCTTCAGCAGCTGCCTTCGCCTTAGACGCATCCTTAGAAATCTGAACTGTGTTTTCAATACCTAAGTTGTCGATTACTCCATTTCTGTCCTTAAAGTTCTGAATATTGAATGTTGTTAATTCAAGACCCATATCTCTTAAGTTTGGAGATACATTTTCAACAACCTTTTCCGCAAACTCTTTCTTATCGCCCTGAATTAATTCCTTCAAAGTCATCTGTGAAATAATTTCACGAATGTTTCCTTCTAAAACAGGAGTGATTGTTGCTCTAATATCATTGATTTCAAAACCTAAAAACTTAGATGCCGCAATCTTTAATAATTCTGGATCCTGAGAGATAGCTACATTGGCAACCGCATCTACTAATACATTGATTGCATCTCTTGTTGGAATTTCATCTCTTGAAGTGAAGTCCGCCTGAATATTCTTTAAAGTCATGTAGTCAACTCTCTGAATAATAGGAATGATAAAAGCACCTTTACCAATTACAGTTCTGCTCTTGGTTGGTCCTGTAATTACCATTGCCACGTTAGGAGGAGCTGGTTTATACATTACCTTTAAAACGAAAATAATTGCTAATACGATTAGTACAATCCCAATAACAGGGGTTACGATTGAAAATAATAAATTCATACACAATCTCCTTTTCTCTTATTATTAAATTATCAAAGTTCAAATAATAAAAGTTTATTTCTTAACTTTATTACATATATATTATATAATAATTTTTTTAAAAAATCAATTTAGGGCAATAATATTCAAACAAACAAAATAAAATTCTATATATTATGAAATGATATTCTGACAATACAAAAGAAAGATGAGGTGACCCTTTTGGCTACAACAGCGACTAAATTTATTACGACCACTGAAGAGCGATTAGGATTATTGCCTATCTCTAATGGTCAATTAATTTTTGTTCGTGATTCAAGAAAAATCTGTCTTGATTATCAAGATAGCAGAGTTGAATATGGACAAATTATTGTATTAACAGACGAAAATCATAGATTAAGTATAGCAAGTCCATTTGATACTTTCTATTTTGTTTTAGATACACGTGTATTATGGAGACATGAAAAAGGTGAATGGATTCCATTAACAACTTCTGCAAAAGAAAGTGTTATTTTTGTAGGGGATGGTGAACTTCCAGAACGCGGGCAGACTGGTGTATTATATGCAACTTCCGCAGATTTATTTACCTGGAATGGAGAAGGTTATACAAAAATGGGAACTCTTCTTTGGGAAGAGTTTTAATAATCTTTAGAAAGGAAAAAGAATAATGGCTTATAATGTAAAATTTTTAAAAGGCACTCAAGCTAATTTTGATGCATTAAAAACAGCTGGAACTCTTGATAAAAATACTTTCTATTATGTAGATGAAAAAGACTTATATTTAGGAAATATTTTATTAAGTAGTGAAGAAGATGTGGCAAATGCGGTGTCTCGTATCGAAGCGAACGCGGCTGATATTGTATTAATTAAGGCTGAGTTAGATGCTTTATCTGGAGGAGAATCTGGTGCGGGCTCTATTACAACTCAAATTTCTAATTTAAGAGATGAATTAAAAGCTTTAATTGATAAAAACACAGAAGATATTGCCGCAGAAACAAAAAGAGCAACTGAAGCAGAAAATGCTTTAAGTGGAAGACTTACAACAGCAGAAAATGATGCTTCTACAGCAAAAAATTTAGCAATTGAAAATCAAACAGCAATTTCCTCAATTAACGAACAAATTGAAGGCTTAGCTGATTTAAAAACAACTGTTTCTAATCACACTGATCAAATTACTACTTTAGTTGGCGACGATGCAGGTCAAAGCGTAAGAGCAATTGCAGTAGATGAATTAGCTAAACAGTTAATCCCTGAAGAAGCTCAAGAGTCTATGGACACTTTAGCAGAAATTGCAGCTTGGATTCAAAGTCATCCTGGCGATGCTGCTACAATGAATCAAGCTATTCAGAAAAACACTTCTGATATTGCAAGTTTAATTAGTAGAGTAAGCACAAATGAAACAAATATTCAATCTGTTCAAACTTTATTAGGAACAGTTCAAGATCTTGCAGAAGCAAATGAAGATGACATTGCTTCTATTAATGAGTTATTAGCTTCTATTACAAATGAAAATAGTGGTATTTTAGCTCAGGCTAAAGGTTTTACAACTTCTTCTATTGAAGCATTAGATTTAGGAACTGCTTCTAAGAAAGATGTTGAAGATTTTGATGCAGCAGGAAGTGCTGCAGCTGCATTAGACTCTGCAAAAGCTTATACAAATGAAGCTTTAACTTGGGGAGCTATTGAACAATAATTTTAGAAAGGAATAAACAAAATGGCTATTGATGTAAAAAATATGGTTCAATTTTATACTGGAACAACTTTACCAGATGAGGCGGTAAATCATCCTAATAGAGTTTATTTTATTAAATCAGGTGAAGTAGGTTCCTTATACAAAGGTAATGTTTTAATTGCTCAAACTAATAATGATGCTACAATTCAAGCAATTCAAAAAAGCATTAGTGATTTAGATAAAGAATTAGATGATCACGTAACTTTATACAATGCATTAGTAAAACTTGTTGAAGCTAATGGAACAGCAATTGAAACTAATAAAAATGCTATTTCAGGCATTAAAAATGGTCAAGGTATTAATGACTTTAGAGCAGTAGAAACTGCATTAGAAGGTAAGCAGGCAGTTGGTGACTACGCAACAAAGACTGAAGCTCAAGCTATGGCAGACGCAAAAGATGCTTCTATTGCAGCTGCTAAAAAGGCTGGGGACGATGCTCAGGCTGCTGCTGATAAGGCACAAGGCGAAGTTGATGCGTTAGAAACTTATGTAGGTACAATTCCAGCTGAATCTACAGCAACAGATATTGTAAAATACGTTCAAGAAAAAACTGCTGGTATTGCAACAGATGCAGCTTTAGAAGAATTAACGGGTAGAGTTGCTGAAAACGAAAGAGATATTGTTGCTTTAGAAGGAAAGTTAGACGACGTAACTGGAAAAGTAGGAGCAACAATTACTGCAGCAGTTGAAGCTGAAAAATCTAGAGCAGAAGGTATTGAACAAGGTTTAAGAACTGATGTAGATTTAAAAGCAACTCAAGCTGATTTAACAGCTGAAGTTACTAGAGCTACTGGAGTTGAAACTGGATTAGATGAAAGATTAACTGAAGTTGAAACTTTCTTCAAGACTGCTGCTGATGAAACTATTGACACTGCTTTAGATACATTAGTAGAAATCCAGAAATATATCACTGAAGATGGCGCTGCTGCAGATGAAATGATTAAAGACATTGCTGCAAATGCAAAAGCTATCGAAGATATGGATGCAGCTTATAAAGCAGCAGACGTTGAAATTAATAAAGATATTGAAGCTTTAGAAGCTGCAGTTGGTACAAAAGCAGCTCAAGCTGATTTAACTGCATTAACTGGAAGAGTAACAACTGCAGAAGGCGAAATTGATACTCTTCAAAGTGAAATGGATGCAGTAGAAGCAAAAGCAGAGCAAAATAAAACTGATATTGCTACAGCTAATGCTGAAATTGCAAAAAAAGCTAATCAAACTGATTTAACTGCATTAACTGGTAGAGTTACAACTGCAGAAGGTGAAATCGATGTTCTTCAGAGCGATTTAAATGCAGAAACTACTGGTATTAAAGCAAGATTAACTGCAGTTGAAGGAAAAGCTAACACTAATGCTGATAATATTAGCACTAACGCTGCAGATATTGCCGCATTATTAGCAGCTTTAGAATGGCATCAAGCTTAAGGTATAGACAAAAATTTTAAGAAGGGTATTTAAAATACCCTTCTTTTTTTACAAAAGGAGATATAATAAATGATAGGTTTTTATTATGGAAACACAATACCTGGATCAGATGCACAAGAAGGTATTTATTTTGTAAACAATGATAATAAATACTCTATCTATACCAAGAGAAATGGCGGAGGAGTAATTAAATATGGTGAAACCAATAGCATCACTTCCGCAAATTTAGATAATTTATGGAAACAGATTGGAGAAACTTTTGTAGCAAAAACTTTTACTGTTGCAGGTTTAAGTTTTGAAGAAAATATTACTCTTTCTCAGATGCAAGAAGCTTTAAAGTTACAGGCGCTTGCATATAAAAATGAAGCAACTGGAACTTTAACTGATTATGTTACAGAAGTAGAAGGAGTAAACTATACTCCAACTGGGACTGTAGAAGTTATTTTAGGATATGGACAGGTTGCGACTGTAACATCTAGAGGAAAATTTACTCCTCAAGGGACAGTAAGCGGAAAAACGACAGCAAAAGGAAGTATCTCTTTACAAAAAGATGCTAATGGTTTTGCTGTATCTGGATCTGTATCTGCTCCAGATTTAACAATTGTGCCTAGCACAGAAAAAATTAAGCAAATTACAGGAGTAGGAACATTACCTTCTTATACTCCTGCTCAATACACAGCTCCTTCTATGAGTAGCTCCACTGGAGCCTTTACTACAGAAGGGGTAACTGCCGCAGTTGATGGAAATGTTTTAAAATTAGTACCTGCGGCAACCGCAAATGCAGTTAACAGTATTACTTTTGATAATGGAAGCTATACTGCTGCAACATTTAATCCAGGAACTTTACCTACTATAGATAATAACTTATCTGTTATGACAGATATAGCTTCTGCAACAGCAAGTAAACCTGTCTTTACAGGAGATAAAATTAATGCTACATTTATTGGAATTTCTAGCAATATTGAAGCAGAATTTACGGGAACTGAAGCGGATATTGAGGTTTCTGGACAATATAATCAGGCAGAAATTGAATCTGTTAAATTTACAGGTGACGCTAAAACAATTAAACCTGGTTTAATGAAAGAAAATAAAACTGTTACTGTTTCTTAAATAGTAACAGTTTTTTATTTATAAAACTGAAAATAAAGGAGATTTTATATACATGGCAAATGGAATTATTTCTCAAGTTAATATTGATAAATTATATGACATAGCAGCAAAATATGATGCTTCTCATAATGAAATTGAAACTACCTATGCCAAATTAAACAATGGTAAGATACCAGGAAGTTTATTACCATCTTATGTAGATGATGTTATAGAAGGATATTATTTAAAAGATAGCAGTAATAAACAACATTTTTATGAAACAAACAGCACTTCTGGAGTTAAAATTGATCCAGAATCTGGAAGAATTTATGTTGATTTAAATAGTAATAAGACATATAGATGGTCAGGTTCACAATATATAGAAATATCGGCGCAAATTGCATATGGAACAGGAACAGCCGCACCTAATGCACATACTCATAGTGTAACGGTTTCTGGAACTACTGGCAATAATAGTGGAAATGCAGTTGCGGCGGTTACAGGATATAACTCATTTTCAGGTGGGGATGGTAGTTTAACAAGCGATACAACTTCTGCAAATGGAATTAAATATGTAGAAGCGCAAGGAACGTTTGCGGCAGGAACTACTCCACCAGCAAGTGCATCTTTTAGCGGAAAGCCAGCCACTTCAGGAGCGAATAGTGGAACTGCGGTTAATGCTGTAACAGCGGTTGAGATTACAACTACTGGTTCAGCAGCTCCAGGAGGTCATAAACACAACTATGATAAAACAACAGGAGTGACATTAACTGCTAATAACGCAACTGATACAGGACGAATTCAATATGTACAAAGTATTTCAGGTACAAAACCTTCTTTAACAGGAACAAAAACTTTTGTAACTGGAGTTGACGAAGGTTCTGGTAGTTTAACAAGTAACACAACTGCTACAAATGGGATTCAATATGTAGAGGCTGTAGCTCTTGCAGCAGGAACCCCTCCTCCAGCAAGTGCATCTCCTACTCATACTAGTACTAATTCAGGTTCTAGTGGAGCTGGAACAAGCACAACTATTGCTTCTGTCTCAGATGATGGGGTATTAATACTTACTGCTTCTGTTAATACGGCTACAGCACATACACACACTTATGATAAAGCAACAGGAGTTACATTAACTGCTGGAACGGCGCCAAGCTTAAGTACAAATACAACTAAGTATTTACATCATACTCACACTTCAGCAAAATCTAAGGGAACAGCAAGTGTTGGAATTAAAGATGGCGAGTATTCAGCTACTACTAAATATTTAAGTGCAGCTCCTGCTCATGAATCTGTTGCCTCTACAGCAAATGATGGAACTAACATTGATGCAGCTACTGCTATTACAGCTACTGGTACTGCTGAAGTAGCTCGAAATGGACATACACATGACGTTACTGCAGACGGTAGTATTACTCTTAATGCAGGTACAGCTCCATCAATGACTCCTGCAACTACTAAATATTTACATCATACTCATAATTCAGCTTCTTTAGGAGAGGCTTCTACTCAAAATGCAGCACCTCATACTCATGCTCATGATTATAGTAGTACAGTTACTACTGGTAATAATAGTGGTGACAAAGTTGATGTTCTTACTCCTGTAGAGTAAAATAAATTGATTATTAAAGGGGTTATAATATAACCCCTTTTTTATATAATTAAATAGAGGATTTAACAATGGCACAAAAATCTGCAATTATAAAAAGAGATTTAAGAAAAAATTGGGAAAAAAGTAATTACATTCCCGCAGAAAATGTTATTATTATTATGGATAATGATGATAATTCAATTAGTCTTATGATAGGCGATGGAAAAACAAATGTAAATCAATTACCTGACATATTAAAAAAGAAGGTAGTTGAAAATGATATATTGATTTTGTAAATGATAATTAAAAATTGAAATAGATATTTTTAATGTTGAGTTTTCTAAATTTTGAAAAAGATAAATTTAGGAAAGGATATATAGATATGGCGATAATTAAACAAATTAAAATTGGCTCTACCGCATATGATATTGGAGCTGAATATACTGCTGATGGGAGTAGTATTAGACAAGAATTAAATGGAAAAATAAATAGAACTGGGCAGGAAGATTGTCCTAATTTAATTCTTGCTATTAATTCTGGAAGAATTGATGTTACAGGAACAAGAGATGATAATAGTGAAGATACCATTAGAATAAGACCTGGAACTAATGTAGGAGTTATAGTAGGGTATAACAAAAAAGCAGCTGATGCAACAGATTCAACTCAAGTTAATTATCTTCAGTTAACTGATACTCAAAGTATTTTAAATAAACCTCTAACAGTCGGTTCTGGCGGAACTGGCGGAAAAACTGCCGCAGAAGCGCGAACTAATTTAGGTGTAGCACCCGCAAATAGACTTGAAACTACTAACGGATCATTACGAGCTATTTCAAGTACTTATGCTTCAGAAAACGCAGTCTATCTAATGGGATATGATCCAAATGATAATAAGGTAATTGAAGATGCCCTTCCGCATTTTGTTTTAGGAAGTCCTTCAGCTCCATTTAGAAGAACTTATTCTCAATGTCATACTTTAATAAGAACAGTAAATAATGTCCCTTATTCAGGTGATTTTTATATTGGTAACGAAACAGGAAATATTATTATTCAAGGTTTAAAAGATGATTCTGAGTTTAATTTTTTATCTTTACAAGCAGAGACTACTACACTAGGAAAGCCTTTAGCCCTTAGCTCTGGCGGGACTGGCGGAAATGGAAGATTAGCAGCTGCAGATAATTTAAGATTTTCCTCTTTGAGTAATGGAACTTCATTAGCAGATGGAGCAAATTTAAATAATATAACTACTCCTGGAAATTATTATAACGGTAGTAATGATAATACCTATACTAATTGTCCAACTACAAATCTTTTTGATTTAACAGTAGGACATTTAAGAGGTCATTCCACTTATGTATATCAAAAAATAGTTACCAATAAAAGTGGAAAGACTTATTATAGAAGCAAACAAGGATCTGATGCAAGTTGGTCTGATTGGTATGTTATGACCCCAGGGGAATATCTTCCTTTGTCTGGTGGTACGGTAACTGGAGCGACTAAATTTAATAGCACTGTAACTATTGGAAGTGCAAAGTTTACTTACGATAGTACAAATAAAGCTTTAAAATTATCATTTGTATAAAGGAGGTTAATATAATATGGCATATTGGACCTCGGAATTTAGCTCAGGACATTCAGATAATAGATTAAAAATAGTAGTAACAGAATCAAATGTCACTACCACTAAAAGAACAATAAATTGGACATTATACCTTTCTAGAGCTTCTAGTTGGGATTATGACTCTTGGGATCATGAACATGCTTATTATAGAGTAACAATTGGAGACAAAACAACTGGAGATGTTGGCATAAAATTTGATTTAGAAGGATATAGTGGAGGAACTTATTATAAGCAAGCTAGTGGAAGCTTTACTTTTTCTCATAGCGATGGTTCTTTTTCTAAATCAGTATATGCTAAATATTACAGCAATACTCAATTTGGAACCGCTACCATTTCAGATAAAACTTATTCTGGGGCAACGATTAGAACTTTATCATATAGCGCAAATGGTGGAAGTGGAGCTCCCTCTTCTCAAAAGTATGTAGCGGGTGGAGGAAGTATTAAAATTTCATCTACAAAACCTACTAGAACAGGTTATAATTTTTTAGGATGGTCTACTAGTTCTAGTGCAACTTCCGCTTCTTATGCCAGTGGAGATACTTGGGATAGTGATAATGCAAGTGATACTTTATATGCAGTATGGAAGAAGAAAACTTATACAATTTCTTATAGCGCAAACGGGGGAAGTGGAGCCCCAAGCTCTCATACTAAAACCTATGGAGTAGATACAACTGTAAAAACAACTAAACCTACAAGAGATGGCTATACTTTTGTAAATTGGAAGTCTAAAGATAGAGATGTAACTTATGCTCCAGGAGGAACTGTTACTTATAATGGAGATCAAACTTTAGTTGCGCAATGGAGAATTAATGTTTTAACAATAAAATATTATACTAACTATGCAACTTCATGTCAAATAGATGGAACCTCTAAAACCGTTAGTGGCAATCAACATGTTTACACTACTACTAAAAATTATGGAACTTCTTCGGGAACAGACCTTTTATTAAATTATACCTCTTCTGGTAACACTCTTTATTTTACTCGAACAGGATATACAGGAACAGGTTATTATTACAATAGCTATGGTCGAGTAAGTCAAGCTTCAACCGCATATAGCGTTAGAGGATTAGCAGATGAATTTGGAGTTAATCTTCGCACAGGAGATAGAACTATTAGCATTAAAGCGGAATGGGAACCAAAGGCTTCAAAAATTACTTTTAATGCTGGAGGCGGAGTTTTATTAAAAAGCACTATTAACACTGAATATGATGATGATTCAATAGATAAATTAGATAATAATTATATTCCTTCTAGGGAAGGGTATACTTTTAATGGATATTTTACAGCTTCTTCGGGTGGAACACAAATTTACAATTCTAGTGGAGCTTGTACAAATGATGGAAGTTATTTTTCTAAAAGTAAATGGAAAAAAGCAGGAAATGTAACTTTATATGCTCAATGGACAGTTGATTCTACTAGCACTCCAATATATTTTTATGATAGCGGAATGTGTTTAGCAGATGGTTTTATTGAAGATTCATCTTTAATGTTTACTAAAACTGGATATGTGCATTATCCAGAGTTTGTAGAAACGGGAAGCAGTTTTAGTTTTTCTTCTACTCAAATGAAGTGTGGAGAATTAAAAGAAAAATAAAAAGAGAAAAAAGGAGAAACGATATGGCTCAATTAAAAGCAACAACAGTTACAGGAACTCTTGGGGTGTCAGGAAAAGCAACCTTAAGTGGAGGCGCTAGTATTGGGACTTCTACTGTAGGAGGAAGTCAACAAGGAATTTATTTAAGTAGTGGGGCAATTACAAAGTGTGCTAGTAACAACCTAGCTAATGAAACAGGAATATTCTCTCCAGGAACTAAATGGTCTAGTACTTCTACTGCATATTATTATTCTGCAGGGGTTGATTTATCTGCATTAGTTTTTTATGGAGTATACACTCCAACTGCAGACGTGGCCGCAAGAACGGATATTTTTGTTGGTGATTTAGCTAGTGGGCATAGACCTGGTAGAGCATGGATGGGAAGTTGTCAAAGACTTACTACAGGGGCTACTGCAATAAGCACTTGTAGAGTAGAATCAGATGGACAGGTTTATATGAAAACTAACAATGCATTGACAGCAGATACTGGATATGGATATTATATAACATTATTCTATAAACCAACTGCATAAAGGAGAGCTAAATGGATACAATTTTTAAAAAATATGGCTGGACTCTTGATGAATGGATTTTTGAAAATCAAGATTTCCATGAAGGCCCAGGAGTAAATAATAAATTAGTTTGTGAACAAGAATTTTATCAATACTTTTTAGAACAAACAGATTACGTTTGTGCTAAAATAATTGAAACACAAATATTAAATATTGACTGCGATGATTATACAGAAGTATTAAAAGCAAGAGACTTCGCAAGAAAAAGAATTAATGATATAAAAGAAGAATGTAAAGCAAATTCTCAAAGATTAAAATCTGTAGAATAAAATAAACAGGGGGCGAAAGCCCCCTTATTTTTTATGGTCAAGAACCTATAATTTAATATTATAAAAATCTAAATATTAAGAGAAACACTGTAAATTGAAAGGAGAGGATTGTTATTAATATTATTTACGAGATAGACAATCAAAATTTAAGAATGATTGGATTCAATCCTAATCAAGTTTATAATTTGGAAGATTTAATTTTTTATTTTCCAAAAAATAGAAATATAACACCTTTCTTACTATTAAAAGACTCTTATGAAACTAAAGATGTTTTAAAATTAACTAAAAGTGGAATGGATAAAAATTATATTATCTATTCTGTTTCTATAGATAGCGGTTTTTCCGCAAAAAATGGATATATAGATATGTCTATTTTAACTTTAGAAAATGATATTATTAAGACATCTCCAAAAACTCAAATTAGTCTTAATTTTGATAACTTTATGATTGCTAAAAGAATTTCTATTTTAGATGAAGTTTCTAGAAATTTAGCATCTACATATCAAAAAATTGAAGAATTAACTAAAATGAATATTGAGATTTATCAAAATATAGAGGAGGCGAATAAATAATGATTACTTCTGAATATTATGCAATTAAGTTAGAAGAATTAAAAAACTTAAATTATATTGAACGTGACATTATTCCTTCTTCAGAGCCAGTTTTTAATGTATTTTTAAATACTAGAAAAATTGAAGTTCCATCCTCTTTCCGCCAAATTGCTATGAAAGGCGATCATAAAGCTGAAACAGTTTGGTTTACTCTTGATAGATATTTCGATGGACAAGATTTAGCTGATCCAAGTAAGAAATGGGCAGTTCAGTTTATTAATGCAAAAAATGAAGAACTTTTAGTACCTATCACTTATAAATATGTTGATAGTCAAGACCTAGGAACAAATGATAATCCAGTTAAGCCTAATGAAACTTTAAATGAAGAAACTACTTTAAAGCTAGGCTGGGAGATTACTTATGATTTAACTAAAGAATTTGGTAAAGTTCAATTTTCTCTTCGCTGTTTTACAGTAGAGAATAATAATATTTCTTATAATTTAGGCACAGAAATGGTTACTGCCACTATAGGAAATACTTTAATGATTTCTGATACAGAAAATCCAAATATTATGGACCCACCAAAAGACAATCTAACCGAGTTGGTAGATAAAATTGGAGAATTATATAAAAACAATAGTTTATCTAAATTTAATTATAATGATTTAAATGAAGAAACTTTACCTGCTATTGATGGAATGGTTTTAAAAGGGCAGCATTTAAGTTCAGCTAATTTTAAAAATATTAGTTACGAACAACTAAAAGATAAGCCTATATATAGAATTAATGGAGAGGAATTAGTTGCTGGCGGAGATCTTGAGCTGTTAGCGGAAGCAGACGCGGTATTAAGTGAAACATCTACTAATCCAATTCAAAATAAGGCGGTTGCCGCAGCTATTAAAGAAATTAGAGAAGAATTAGAAGAAATGACCTTCATTCCATTAAGTATTGTGTCTTTTGATAATAATTTAAAATTATGTGAAAAGAATTCAACTTACAACGGACCGATTACTTTCTCTTGGGAAATTAGCGGAAATGCTAAAACTCTATCTCTTTACGATGGACATGGAGTTGAATTAGAAAAAGGAAAGTTACCAGTAAGCTCTGCAAAAGGTTCTATTGAAACTGAAATTACTGGTTTAAAAAATACAATGGAGTTTAAGTTACTTGCAATCGATCCAAAAGGAAATGAAAATGAAGAATTTACATCTGTAATTTTTACATATCGAATTTTCTATGGGGCAACGACTGCGCCAGAAAGCTATAATACAGATTTCATTAGTTTATTAGAAGGAAATTCATTACAGCAAACTAAAGAAATCACTTTCAATGCGAAGGCGGAAGATGGAGAGTATATCTATTTTAGTGCACCTAAATCTTATGGACTTAAACCAGACTCTTTTGTATATGGAGTAACCGCAGGTGGATTCGGGGCAGCACCAGTTGCAACAGTAACTTATAATAAAACTGAATATGAAATTTGGAAATCTGATTATCCAAGTTTAGGAGACGCTACTATAAAAGTAGTATAAAAGGAGAATAAAATTATGAATGAAAATTATAAAGGTTCTATAGAACTTATTTCTGGATTAAAACAGAAAAATGATTTAGATTTTCCTTTAATGGAAGCTAGCGCAGTAGCTTTTTATGACCCTGTGCTAGATGAATCAGGACTTCCTACTGGAGAAACTCAAGAAATTAGACTTACTGAAAAAATTAAGCAAGTGGGAATTTCTGATGCAGATAAAAAACAATTAATTGATGATGCAGTAGCCGCAACAATAAAAAGTGAAGATTTTACAACAATCGAAACTCAAGTGGCTGAAAACACTGCTAATATTGAAACTAAAACAACAGGTTTATTAGATAGAGTATCTATTTTAGAAAAAGATATTCAAGAAGGGGATAATAAAGAATTAAAGCTTCAATTTGAACAAGCAGAGTCTATATTATACCTTTACGCAGGGGATAAATTAATTAAGCCAGACCCAGATAATGATGAAATTATTTCAAATATTATTTCTCAAACAGGTATTACTGGCGGTGGCTCAGGAGCAACTTTAAACTATGCACTAGGATTAAGTAGAGTTGATCAAAATAGTATAGTAACATTTTTACATACAGACACTCCAAAAATTAAATTTAATGCTAGTTTAGTTGACACCTCTGTAGCAGAAGGAGAAGATAATTTAGTTTCAAAGACTTTGAATTTTAAATTAACAGTTAAATTACCTTCTGGGGCAAAAAATGTTTATAATTTTACAGGACTTTCTAATACAAATTTAGAGTATGATTTAACTAATGTATTATCCGCAACTTCAGGCTTAATCTTAGGAGACCACGATATTACTTTAACGGCTTCTTATACTCAAGATATTACAACTGAAGAAGGAGAAAAACCAGTTACAATTCAATCTACTAAGTCATGGACTGTTAGAATAACTCAAATGTATTTAATTTCTAATTTTGAAGATGCTTCTGCAAAAACTGGAGATGTACCTTTTTCAGTAACAGTTTATGGAGATTTAGATAAAACTATTCATTATAATTTTGGAGGACAAGAAGACTGGAAAACATTAAAGGCTCCTTTATCTAATTATGGTTATTCTATTACTATTCCTAAACAATCACACGGAAACTATCCTTTAGAAGTTTATTTAACAGCAGATATTAATGGAGAAATTGTTAAGAGCAATTCTTTATTCTTTGATATTATGTGGGTAGAAAGCGGAAATCAAGCACCTGTTATTCGTGCAGTTCCGGCTTCCGCAAAAGGACAACAATATTCTAACTTAGCTATCGCGTATAGTGTATATACACCAGGATCCTTAATTAGTGAGGTTGAATTAGCTGTAGATGGAAGAGTTGTTTCTACTCTTGATAATGTAGACCGTGCTGAAAAAGTTTGGAACTATAAACCTTCAACAGAAGGTATAAAAGTTTTAACTATTAAAAGTGGAGAAACTGTTAGAACTTTAACTATTGAAATTGAAAAACTTCCTTATGCTATTGAGCCTGTAACCGCAGGATTAGAATTAGATTTTGTTCCTCAAGGAAGAACAAATGAAGATGCGGATTATAATGTATTTAAAAATAATGCATTTGATGGAGAAGGAAATGAAATTCCTATTACTTGGACTTTATCTGAAAACTTTGACTGGATCAATGGTGGATGGAAAGTAGATGAAAATGATGATGCTTATTTCTGCATTAAAGCAGGAACATCTGTTGATATAAATTATTTATTATTTAATGACCCTTATACTTTGGTAGGAGCAAATAAATCCAAAGGTAATGGAAAAGAATTTAAGATTGTTTTTAAAACATCTAATGTAGCAAGACCAGATACAACCTGGTTATCTTGTTTAGGAAACCCAGAGCTTGGAAGTGAAGTTGGAATTCAAATGGACGCTCATACTGCATATGTAAAATCAAGTTCCGGTGCATTATCCATTCCTTATAGTGAAGAAGATAAAATTGAATTTGATGTAAATATTGTTCCAATTACTTACAATAAAGAAACAAATTTAATTGATTTAACTATTCAAGATATTCCTATGATTATGACATATGAAGATGGAACTCCAGTAAGACCTTTAGTTTTAACAAGTGATAGTACAACATTTAAACAACAAAATGCAGTTCCTATTACTATTGGATCTCCATATTGCGATGTTCATATCTATAGAATGAAAGCATATTCAACTTATTTATCAGAAAAGAATATCTTAAATAACTTTATTGCGGACGCATCCAATGCAGAAGAAATGATTGCTAGATATGAAAGAAATCAAATCTACGATTCTAAAACAGGTAGATTAACTCCTGAATCTTTTGCAGCAGCTTGTCCAAATATGAGAGTTATCAAACTTTCAGCTCCGCGTTTTACCAATGATAAAAAAGATAAAGTATTAGAAACAGAAATCGAAATGATTTATAAAAATGGAGACCCAGTATTAGATAACTGGAAAGCTACTAATGCAAGACACAATGGTCAAGGGACTTCTTCTAATGCTTATGGTTATGCGGGACGTAATTTAGAGTTAAGCTTAAAAGAAAAAGAGACAGTTCGTTATAAAATTACTAGACCTGAAGGTGTTTATAATGAAGATGGAAAGCTTATTGTATTTGGAACTATTTTAGAAGGAAAACAAGATTTCTTCTTAGATGAAGCTTTAGAACAAAAAGTTGAAGATGCTTCTACTATTGCTGAAATAACAACTATTCCTGGTACTGTAATCACTTTAGGAGACGGAACAACAACTAAAAAAGTTTCCTTAACAAGAGATTCTGTTCCAACAAATTATTTTAATGTTAAAGTTAATATTGCTTCTTCTGAACATGCTAACAACGCTTTACTTCAGAAGAGATATGATAGATATTTACCTTATACATCCTATGCAGCCGCAAGAGATGATAAGATAAAGAATAATATGAATTTCTATAACTGTGTAATTTTCGTTCAAGAAAGAAATACAGATTTAACTACCCATCAAGAATTTAATGATAATGAATGGCACTTTTATTCAATGGGAAATATTGGAGATTCTAAAAAGACTGACGACTCTCGTGCAAATGATCCAGATGATACAACAGAATTCTGTGTAGAAATTATGGACTGGAACAGAGAGTTATCTGCCTTCCCGCAAGATACAAAAGTACAAACTTCCGCAGATAAATACCTGAAAAAAGATAAATCTGGTACAATTACAGATTATATTTTTGCAACAGAAGAAAATCTTCAAGCAGGAATACTATTTGAAAAAGACTATAGTTTAACTCAATATCAGGAACAAAACTCTGAAGGAACTTGGGTTTCTTATGGATATAAAGTATCTACAGATGAAGCTCTTGAAACTGGATGGATTGTAACTAATAAACAGGGTATTTATAGTGACAGTGGAGAGCATTTTACTCCAGGAAATGTTTATGAAGAAAAAACTTTAAATCAAAAATTCTACACTTCCGCAGATGCAGATACAAGAGAAGAGGTTGTAGTTAGTGCAAACACGGCATTAAGAGTAGGTAAATATTATATAGATATTTTAGAACAAGATGACTATAGTGAAGATTATACTTATGGTTTTAGATACTTAAATGATGATGAAGATGCTGAGCAAATTGCTACTGCAAAAGCAAAATGGAATGAATTTTATCGTTTCATCACTAGAGATAATTACTATGATGATAGAAGGGCGGATAGCTCTGGTCAATGGTTAGAAGACCCAGAAAAAGTTAAAGCATGGAAAAATGAATTTTCAAATTGGTTTATTAAAGATGCAGCTTTTTATTATTATCTATTTACTTTAAGATATACAATGGTAGATAATAGAGCTAAGAACTCTTTCTGGCATTGGGGTAAATGCACAGATGGAGAATATAGAATGGATTTCTGGGATTATGATAATGACACAGCTCTTGGTATTGATAATACTGGTAAGTTTACAATGTCTTATGGAGTTGAAGACCATGATGTGAATGCGGGCGGAGCTGCACATTTCCGTGCCCATAATTCTACTTTCTTTGTAAGGGTAGCTGATTATTTTGCAGAAGAATTAATTTTATATTATAAAGATACTTTAGAAGAAAAAGATACTACTGTTTTTAATTCGACTTCTTTAATTTCTGAATTTGATAATTGGCAATCTGAATTCCCTGAAGAGTTATGGAGAGTTCAATACGAACGTATTTATAAACGTACTTATGTGGGCGGCTATGGAGCTCTTTGGGATAATGCAGTTATTCCATCTCAGATTGGTAAAGCAGCAGACCCTCAATTTTTAACAGAAATGATGAATGGGAAAAAGAAATATCAACGTCGTCAATTTGAAAGAAATCAAGATGTTTATATGTCAAGTAAATTTTTTGGTAAAACAAACTTTAATGATGTATTAACACTTCGTGGTGGCGGAGATATGGACCCAAGTAAATTTGTAGTAAAACCAAATGGAGATATTACAATTACTCCTTATTTAAATATGTATATTAATGTAGGAGTAGAAACTAATAAATTTAATCATCATGTGAGAGTAAATGCAGGTGAATCTATAACTTTACCATATCCAACATCTGCATTAGAATTTAACTATGTTTGGGGAGCTTCTTATTTACAATCTCTTGGAGATTTATCTCCTATGTATTTAAGAATTGCAAAACTAGGACAAGGACAAAGATTAAAACAAATAATTGTAGGTAACCCAACTTCCGGATATAATAACCCTAACTTAAGTAAAGTAGATATTACAGCAGGAAATAAACTGTTAGAAGAGTTAGATGTCCGTAATATCACCTTAACAGCTGATGCAGAAACTGGAGCTCCAGCGGATACAGTTCTTCCTATTGAATTTATTCCAAGTTTAAGAAAATTATATACACAAGGAACTAACTATACAGTAGCTAAATTTGCAAATAGTGGTTTAATTGAAGAAGCTTATTTGCCTAAAACTATTCATACAATTAGTGCAACTAATTTATATTATTTACACACATTAGAATTAGAAGATGCTTCTACTCTTGGTCAATTATTAATTGATAATTGTCCAAAATTAAAAGAACTTAATGAAGATTATATCCCAAAAGATTTAGCTTTAGTAACTGCCGCAACCAATCTTGGAAGAGTTAGATTAACTAATATTGACTGGACTTTAACAGATGCTACAATCTTAAATAGATTATTGAAATGTTCTGGTATTGGTGAAGATAACTATACAGAAATTGATCAATCAGTTTTAACAGGTAAAGTTAAGGTTGAAAACCTTAGAGCTTCTGAATTAAGAAAATTCAA
>JAEIGA010003386.1_pt1 | contig 25014 bp, 21 predicted proteins | sample 9270691 | NCBI WGS metagenome assembly JAEIGA01 (sample SAMN17057246, study PRJNA624740) | gut metagenome | biome: biome; isolation source: fecal sample | host: Bos grunniens | place: China: Xizang | collected 2019
AGGCAACAACTTAGCGAGAGCAGCTTTGCGACCTTCTGCATTCTGAGAAAGAATCATCTCACGCATAGCCACAATCTTCTCTGCCTCGAAGAACATGTGCTCAGTACGGCAAAGACCGATACCTACTGCACCGAAGTTGCGTGCCACGTTGGCATCGTGTGGTGTGTCTGCATTGGTGCGAACAACCAGTTTAGAATATTTCTGGCAGAGGTCCATGAGTTCAGCAAAGTCGCCAGATACCTCGGCAGCCTTCGTCTCAACTTGACCCTGATAGATTTCGCCTGTTGTGCCGTTGATGGAGATGTAATCGCCTTCCTTGAGGAGAACTCCGTCGATTTCTACGGTACGAGCCTTGTAGTCAATATTGAGGGCACCTGCACCAGATACGCAGCACTTACCCATACCACGAGCCACAACAGCTGCGTGTGATGTCATGCCACCACGTGCAGTAAGGATGCCTTCTGCAACAGCCATACCTGCGAGGTCTTCGGGTGAAGTCTCAATACGTACCATTACCACCTTCTTGCCATCTTCTGCCCAAGCGGCTGCATCGTCGGCAAAGAATACAATCTGTCCGCAAGCAGCACCGGGAGAAGCAGGAAGACCGCGTGTGAGCACTTTGGCTGCAGACAAAGCCTTCTTGTCGAATACGGGGTGCAGGAGCTCGTCGAGCTTCTGGGGTTCGCAACGCAAAAGAGCAGTCTTCTCGTCGATAAGTCCTTCGTGGAGGAGGTCCATGGCAATCTTAACCATGGCAGAACCTGTACGCTTGCCGTTACGTGTCTGCAAGAACCAGAGTTTGCCTTCCTGAACAGTGAACTCCATGTCCTGCATGTCGCGGTAGTGGTTCTCAAGCTTGTTCTGGAGCATGTCGAGTTCCTTATAGATTTCGGGCATTGCCTCTTCCATTGAAGGATACTTTGCTACGCGCTCTTCTTCTGAAATACCTGCGCGTTCAGCCCAACGCTGTGAACCAATCTTTGTGATCTGCTGAGGTGTGCGAATACCTGCAACCACGTCTTCACCCTGTGCATTGATGAGATACTCACCATTGAAGAGGTTCTCACCATTACCGGCATCGCGGCTGAAGCATACACCTGTTGCAGAGGTGTCGCCCATGTTACCAAACACCATGGCCTGAACGTTAACGGCTGTACCCCATTCTGCAGGAATGCCTTCCATCTTACGGTAGAGGATGGCACGTTCGTTCATCCAGCTGTCGAATACAGCACAGATGGCGCCCCAAAGCTGTTCGTATGCGTCGGTGGGGAAGTCCTTGCCGGTTTGTTCCTTCACGGCAGCCTTGAATTTCTTCACGAGTTCTTTGAGGTCTTCTACTTCAAGTTCGTTATCGAGCTTTACACCTTTTGCTTCCTTTACTTCTTCGATGATGGCTTCGAATGGATCGATGTCTTCCTTATTGACGGGCTTCATGCCGAGCACAACGTCGCCATACATTTGTACGAAACGACGATAAGAGTCCCATGCGAAGCGGGGACGACCTGTCTTGCGGATCATGCCTTCAACAACCTCGTCGTTCAAGCCCAAGTTCAAGATGGTATCCATCATGCCAGGCATTGATGCACGAGCACCTGAACGTACAGATACGAGCAAGGGGTTCTCTACGTCGCCGAACTTTGAGTTCATCAGGTTTTCGATGTTGGCAACAGCCTTAAGCACATCTTCCTTCAGCAACTCCACTACCTTTTCCTTGCCTACTTCGTAGTATTCGTTACAAACATCAGTAGTGATGGTGAAACCGGGAGGCACAGGTACACCGATGAGGTTCATCTCTGCCAGGTTTGCGCCTTTACCGCCAAGCAGATTTCTCATATCTGCCTTTCCTTCGGCTTGTCCGTTGCCGAAGGTGTAAACACGTTTTTGACTCATAATATTAAAAATACCTTTTGGTTGTATATAATTTACTATTCTGCAAAATTATTCTAATTTCTTTATTAAAGCAAAGATTTTGTTGAAAATTATGATAAAATACTTAATTTTGCATTCAAATAGACAATAAACACTGTAAAGATGTCAAGAAAAAAGAAAGAACTTCCCGTTTACAAGGAAGTAGAAATACAGGATGTAGCAGCGGAAGGCAAGGCTCTTGTCCGCATGAATGACCTGGTTATTTTTGTGCCTTATGTTGTTCCGGGCGATGTTGTTGACCTCCGTCTTACTCGCAAGAAGCACAACTATGCCGAAGCGCTTTGCGCTCATATTCACAAGAAGAGCGACCGCAGGGTTGAACAGTTTTGCCCACATTATGGTGTTTGTGGTGGCTGCAAATGGCAGATTTTGCCTTACGAGGACCAGTTGTATTACAAACAGAAGCAGGTGATGGACAACTTGCAGCGCATTGGTAAGATTCCTTTGCCGGAATGTGATCCGATACTTGGTTCGGAAAAGACGCAATGCTACCGCAACAAACTTGAGTTCGGCTTCTCGGATAAGATTTGGCTTACTGAAGATGAAATCCGTTCGGGCAAGAAGTTTGAGCAGCCCGGAGCAGTAGGTTTTCACACATCGGGTGCTTTTGATAAGATATTGCCCATTCGTGAATGTCACCTTATGGAGGACATCAACAATCGTCTTCGCAATGGTACGCAGCAGTATGCCTACGAGCATGACCTTACTTTCTTCAACGCACGTGAGCATCGTGGTCTGCTGCGCAACATGATGGTACGCCTTTCGAATACTGGCGAGCTGATGGTTGTCATGCAATTCTGCTTTGCTCCTTTCGGCACATTGTCTGCAGAACAACTTCGCAATCAGGCACTGGAGATGTTGCAATGGATGCATGAGACCTTCCCGGAGGTGTCGAGTTTGCTTTGGGTGAACAACGAAAAGTTCAACGACACCATTGGAGACCTTGACATTCAGCTCTACAGCGGCACCGACCACATATTCCTTGAGATGGAGAATCTCAGATTTAAGGTTGGCCCAAAGAGTTTCTACCAGACGAATACGGAACAGGCCTATATATTATATAAGGTTGCCCGTGACTTTGCTGGCTTGACGGGGAATGAGTTGGTCTATGACTTATACACTGGTACTGGCACTATTGCAAATTTCGTTGCCGGTGCTGCCCGTAAGGTTATCGGTATAGAATACGTGCCGGAAGCCATTGAGGATGCAAAAATAAACTCTCAGATTAATGGCATTGCGAACACGGAATTCTTTGCTGGCGACATGAAGGACATTCTCAACAGGGACTTCATTGAGGTACATGGCAAGCCGGATGTCATCATCACCGACCCGCCAAGAGCCGGAATGCATCAGGATGTTATCGACACCATTCTCTTTGCCGACCCACAACGCATTGTATATGTAAGTTGCAATCCTGCCACACAGGCACGTGACCTCCAGTTGCTCAACGACAGATACGAAGTGAAACGCATACAGCCGGTTGATATGTTCCCGCACACACAGCACGTCGAAAATGTTGTCTTACTCGAGAAAAGATAACCTCATAAGAGCCTCTGCCAGACGCAGGGGCTCTGCTTTTACGAGGAGGTCAATGTCTTAGCTTAGAGGAAGAAAAGCGGACGACCAGAAACATCCGCAGACAGGTTGGAAAAATAGGTGTGGCTTGTTGGCAATAATGCTTAACCATTACGGGCATAATGGTTAACCTTTTCGGACAATTAGGCAGTAGATGTTTTTGGGCTGCCTGCTTTGAATGTAAACAGATGATTTGAAGAAGGATATAACTTTCGGTGCGAAGGCTACTTCTTCAGCGTGAAGTCGAAGCGCAAACCTCCGCCCGGACGATTGCTTGCGGTTATTGTTCCGCCATGGAACAGCACAGCATGTTTCACGATTGCAAGGCCCAGGCCGGTACCTCCCTTTTGTCGGGAACGCCCCTTATCCACTCGGTAGAACCTCTCAAACAAACGCCCCAGTTGCTTGTCTTCCACACCGCATCCGTCGTCCTCGAAGCGGATGTGGCATTCCGTGTCGTTGTTTTCAACCAGTGAAATATAGATGTTCTTGCCCTCGTAGTAGGCGATGGCGTTTTGCGTAAGGTTGCGGAAAATGGAACCAATCAGTGAGAGATTGCCGTCTATGACAACCTGTTCATGGAAATCCGTATGCAGTTCCATGCGTTCTTCGTCGGGTAAAATGTCGAGTTCGTCGGCAATCTCCGACAAAATGTCGTTGACAACGATTTTCTCTTTACCGATAATTGCATTGCCATCCTCCATGCGAGTAATGAGCGAGACATCGCCAAGCAGACGCCTCAGTCGTTCGTTGTTCACATAGCAACGCTCAATGAGTTCCTGTTTCTTCTCCTCGCTGAGGTTAATGCCCGAGAGAAGCGTCTCTAGGCATACCTGTATGGAGGCAACAGGCGTCTTGAGTTCGTGGTTGATGTTATTGGTAAGTTGTCTCTTGATGCGTATCTTTTCCTGCTCTTCGCGCAAAGCCGTTTCGTGAGCACTATCGCGGTCCTTAATCGTTTGCTGCCATTGTGCATAGAGTTGCACAATATGGTTGGAGATAGAGCCCAGTTCATCGTTTGGGAAAGGCACGTCCTCGTCGAACGCCTCGCCCTTCTGCGCCTTGTCGGCAAAGCGGTTCAGTTGTTCGATTGTCTTGCCCAAACGGCGGGTTGCGAAATAGGCCAACACACTCATGGCAAGACTAATTGCGGTCATCAGAACAAGGAAAGTCATGTCCGCCTTCAACAACTCGCGCAACGAAGAAGAGTAGGGGATTGCTGTGCGGATAATCACTTTGTCTCCTCTCGTTGCCGAGTAAAAGTATTCTCGTCCGTCGCTCTCCGAGAGCCGGCCGATGTTATTGCCCTGACCATCACTCAAGGCTTTGATAATTTCAGGCCGGTTGTGATGATTGTCAAGTGAATCCAGGGCAATCATATTGTCGTAAATAACAGTTCCGGAGTGTGTTATTACCGATATGCGCAGGTCTTCGAAGGGTTTGTCGTGTGTCGTGATGTATTCGTCGTACAACAAACCGTCGTTCAGCAACTCGAGTATGTGATGATTGTATATCTGGAGTTGGGCATTCAAGTAGTCCGATTTGTACTGCTTCTCTCGTAGATACTGGAATCCCATGAAGCAGAGAATAATCGTCCACGAGAAGGCAAGCAGCATCAGGAACAGCCGTCTGTGGTAGGGAAGCTTAATCACGGAAGCCATAGCCAAAGCCTGAACGGGTTACGATGTATGAGCCATAGGCTCCAATCTTTGAACGTAAACGGGTGATGTTTACGTCTATTGTGCGGTCGAGTACAAGCACCTCGTCGCTCCAGACTCGGCTTAATATCTGTTCGCGAGAACATATTTTGCCACGATGCTTTATCAAGTATGCCAGAAGTTCGAACTCTTTGCGGGTTAGTTTCACTTCTTCTCCATCTATAAGGCAGCGTCTGAATTCCAAATCGAGTTGTAGTCCGCCTTCTTTCAGCACGTTGGGCTTTTCTTCCTTGACGGTTGCTTTATGTCCGGAAGTACGTCTTAGTACGCTTTTCACACGAGCCAGGACATTGCGAATCGTGTAGGGTTTCATGATGTAGTCGTCGGCTCCAAGGTTCAATCCCATCACCATGTCGTCTTCCGAATCGCGTGCCGTGCAAAAGATGATTGGTATTTCGGCAGTGGTGACGTCTTCCTTCAGCATTTTAGCCATCTTGATGCCGCTGATTTCTCCCATCATAATGTCGAGCAATATCAAGGAGTATTTCTTCAGGTCTAACTGCAAGGCTTCCTCTGCACTTAAAGCAGTATCGACATCATAGCCCTCGTTCTCGAGATTGAGTTTCAAGACTTCGCACAATGTTTCCTCGTCGTCGACAATCAATATACGTTCTGTTGCCATATACATCAATGTTTTACTAACCACAATCGAGGCAGTTACCGAAGACAAAATTAGTGAATTATTTCGTATAACAGCCGTTTTCGGGAAGTTTTTTGGTTTGCGTCACGAAATATGTGCCTATTACAATATTATATATACACAACAATCTTCCACGAAACAGCCTGCCCCTACAATACTGCTTATATAACCTTCTTTTTATGGTCTTGCTTATCAAATCATTACACATCTCATGTCTAACCCAAAAACATCTACTGCCAAGTTGGGCAACATCTACTGCCAAGTTGCCCGGAAAGGCACGCCTAATTGACCAATTTGGCAGTAGATGTTTTGGGGTAAGGCACAGGGTATAGATTTTCGTCCCATACAAGTTTCAGCAAAATTTAATTAAAGACTAATTTTTTTGAAACAATTATGAAACAATAAAGTCGTACTTTTGCAACCGAAAAACAAAACAAACTATCTAAAAACACAACTGAAACAGCGAATATGAAACGTTTTTGCCTATCTATCTTCAACTTCCGTTTGTCGCAACAGACAAAGATGAAACTCATGCTCTTCATGACTTGCCTCATGGCTTGTGCCTGCATGACACTCCATGCAGAAGAAGATGACGATGAAGAAAAAGCAGAGGGGCAGGTCATCATAAAACTGATGGGCGACTTCCACACCGGCTTCGGAAGCAAGAACAAAGAGCGTGGATTCGACATCGAGGCAAACCAACTCGGTTATGAATACGAGTTCAAAAACGGATTCTCCGCTAAAGCAGTGCTGTATGTCGGCAAAGCAGCAGACAACAGCGGCAGCCAAAGAGTTGTCTACATCAAGCAGGCATTCGCCACATGGGAGAAGAATGATTTCACCTTGAAAGTAGGTATCATTCCAACCCGCCAGTTTAGATACCAGGAGAAATTCTGGGGACACCGCTACATCATGAAGTCTTTTCAGGACGAATACAAGTTTGGCAGCAGCGCAGACCTTGGCCTCTCGGTCGATTACGAATTCGCCGATTGGATATCTGCCGATGCGACTATCGTGAATGGCGAAGGCTACAAGAAACTGCAGATTAACGCAGGTTTGAACTACGGCATAGGCATCACACTCACTCCCGTAAAGGGACTTAAGTTCCGCCTGTATGGAGGCATCAACGAAAGCGGAGAAGAAGGCAAGAAGAACATCACCAACTTGGCAGCCTTCGCCGGTTACAATCACAAGAAATTCGATGTCGGAGCAGAATATAGCTACATGACAAACGCATCATACAAAGACAATGCCGACCGATATGGATACTCCGTATACGGCTCCGTAAAGCTCTCAAAGATCGTATCACTCTATGCCCGATTCGACGATTTGTACTCCAAAAGCGATTGGAACATTGCCAACGACGAATCAACAGCAATGCTGGGCACACAGATTAAGATAGGCAAATACGTAAAAGTGGCACCCAACGTCAGAATGAATATGCCTAAAGAACCAGGAGGCAAAACAACCTATTCTGCATTCCTCAACTACTATCTCAACATAGACTAAACACCTGAATAATTCTCCCAGCAGAACAACCTCCTGCCAATCTTCTGCCTAATTATTATAAAAGAAATTCCTCGGCTGTAATAATTATGAAACAAATATATTGTATTTTTGCAGTTGATAGAACAATTTAACGTACATATTAAACTATGGGCTTATTACAATTATTTACTCTTCTAGGAGCATTAGGCATGTTCCTCTACGGAATGAACATGATGAGTGCAGGCTTGCAAAAGGCTGCAGGCGATAGATTGAGGAGCTTTTTGTCTGCAATGACATCGAATCCCTTCAAGGGAGTGATGACAGGATTAGGCATAACTTCCGTCATTCAGTCTTCGTCGGCAACAACTGTAATGGTTGTCAGTTTCGTTAATGCCGGTCTTCTCACGCTGACACAGGCTATCGGAGTCATTATGGGTGCCAATATAGGTACGACCGTAACTGCTTGGATGGTGTCGTGGTTAGGCTTCAAGGCCGACATCTCCATACTGGCTGTTCCTTTGATGATGTTTGGCTTTCTTTTCTCAAACTCGAAGAAGAATCAACGCCGGAACATTGGTGAGTTGATAGTTGGATTCTCGTTGTTGTTCTTAGGCCTGTCCTTTATGAAGGAATCTGTGCCAGACCTTCGCGAGACACCTGAGGTTTTAGAGTTTGTAAGGACTTGGTCTTCCTATGGTTTTGGCTCTGTATTGCTTTTCCTTGCCTTTGGCACTATTCTTACGCTCGTGTTGCAGTCATCTTCTGCCACAATGGCAATTACGCTTATCATGCTTAGCATGGGCTGGATTCCCTTCAACATGGCTTGCGCAATGGTGTTGGGTGAGAACATAGGCACTACTATAACTGCCAACATTGCGGCTTCCATTGGTAACACTCAGGCAAAGCGTGCAGCCTTGTCTCATACTATCTTTAATGTTTTTGGTGTTGCCTGGGCATTGGCTCTTTACAATCCTTTCCTGAATTTTGTTGGTGTGATTACAGAAAACATGTTCGGTTTGCCTAATCCTGCTGCCGAAGGTTTTGCTGTGACAGATACAGGGGCTGAAGAGGGGACTGCAGCTTTGTATGGTTTGTCGATGCTCCACACTTTGTTCAACACCATAAATACGTTGCTCCTCATCTGGTTTACGGGATGGATTTCTAAGGCAGTCAGTTACATTATCCGTACACCGGAGAACCAGGAGAAGGAGGTCTTTAGGCTCAAATACATTTCTGCCGGTTCGCTTGCAACACCGGAGTTGTCTGTAGAGCAGGCTTTCGAGGAGATTATACATTTTGCCCAAGTGTCGAAGAATGGTGCGCTCTATGCGAAGAATGCCATCAACGAAGCCGACACAGACCGCTTCGAAGAGTACAGGGAGAAACTTGTCAAGTACGAAGAGATATCCGACCGTATCGAATATGAGATAGCATCGTTCTTGAACGGAGTCTCTTCCGAAGAGATTAGCGAAAGCACCTCTGCGAAGATAAAGGCTATGTATAAAATCATTGGCGAACTGGAGTCGTTGGGCGATTCGGGCGAGACAATCAGTCGTATTCTATCGAGAAAGAACATACACAAGAAGAGTTTCGATGCCGAGACGATGAAGAATCTCAACTCCATGGCCGATGCTGTTTGCGAGGCATACGATGTGATGATTGCAAATCTGCAGGCAGCACACAAGGGTGAACTCACAGACATAACGAACGCATACAATGCCGAGGAGCACCTGAACACGCTCCGAAACAACTACAGGGATTCGGTTATTGAGAACATCGACAACGACGGTAAGAACTATCAGACGAATGTTTATTTCATGGACATCGTTAATACCTTCGAACACATGGGCGACTATATGATAAATGTGTCGCAGGACCTCAAGAGGGCATTTGTGAAGAAATAGATTTCGTCCTCATAGAACACCATACAGCAATGGGAGCTTATGATGCAACGTCATATGGCTCCCATTTGTTTTTCTCAATGATTAGGGTAGGCTTTAGGCTCCCATACCTTCTTGTCACCAGCAGAGAAATCAATACTGCTGCCTATCAGGCTGTTACGTCTCCAGTGGTGTGTCGGGAAACATCTACTGCCAAATCGGTCGGAATGGTTAAGCATTATTGGCAGAATGGTTAACCATTATTGCCAACAAGGCACACCTATTTTTCTGCCCTCACCGAGGATGTGTTACGACGTCATGCCGAAGAGCATCCATACCGCCTCTTGTCACGGCGGAATGTCCGCAAATAATCCTACAAAAACAAAACAGCACAGATACTTTCGCCTAATGCGAAAACATCTGTGCCGATAGTCCTTCGGACCAACATCAGGCTATGGAAAACTTATGCCTTTCTGTCGTCGATGTTGTCACCCTCAGTTTCCTGGAGAGTTTCGTCAAAGTTGTCCAAACCGTTTTCCACAAGCAAGTTATACCACTGAACAAGCTTCTTTGCATCAGCAGGATAAACACGGTCGCGGTCGAAGTTGGGGAGAACCTCACCCAGGTATGCAAACAGTTCCTCCTTCGATGCCTTACGATAATCAATAGAGGCAACCTTGCCGCCCTCCTTCGTCTTGATGCTGTTCAGAACTTCACGAAGAGGAACCTCCTTCTCGTCGGTGTACATCGCGATGTCCGCCAGTGAAATAACTTTGTCTGCCGCAAAAGCGGGGAAACGTTTCTTCTGTGCATCGATGGTTTCTACGATGAGATTGTTGTTACCACGCGATACAAGTTTGTAGAGTCCGGGCTTTCCGGAAATGGCTAAAATAGTTTCAAGCATATTATTACCTGTTTAATTAATTACTGCATTACGCTTTATTTCGTTTAATATCCTATTCAAAACTTCAAGGAGAGACTTGTCGTCACTCCTGCTATTGTCAACGATGAAATCCGACAACTGCCGGTATTCCTCGGGATGTTGCATGCTCATTCGCGCCCTAATCTGCTCCTCCGAAGCCGAATCGCGCTGCATGGCTCTATGCAAACGCACATCTTCCGGAGCATCTACGAAGAGTACATAGTCCATTCTGGCATTGAATCCACACTCGAAAAGAATAGCACTCTCCAACGCAACCAACGGACATCTCTGATCCTTCGCCCAACGCAAGAAGTCGCTCCATACAGCAGGATGCACAATGGCATTGACGCATTGGGCATTATCCGCATTGGAAAAAAGAAAATCGGCCAGCAACTTCCTGTTCAACACCTTTCCGCTATAAACCTCTTCGCCTACAAGACCAATGAGTTTCCTGCGTATCCCCTCGTCGGAAGACATAAGACGTTTGGCTTCTCTGTCGCAATCATAAACCGGAATAGAGTAGCATTCCTTCAAAATAGACGATACGAAACTCTTTCCGCAACCAATCCCTCCAGTTATTCCCAAGATACAAAGCCCTTCCATCTGTCAGAGTTCAATATCCTCGTTAATAACCTGTTCAATAAGATAATCCACCTCTTGTGGAGAAATCTTAACGTCCGACACACCCTCTGGGGTCGCCTTCATATGCAACAAAAGCTTACCATCCCCCGTGTTCTGAAGCAGTTCCTCGTATGTAGTTGCAAGCAAGAAATCCTCCGACGTTATACTGTGAAAACGACCAGACTCAATGCGAAAAGTAACAGACACTTCAGAAGGAAAAGTCCTGAGCCGCTTCTCTGCTGGGAAATTAAGGCCGATTACAGGAACGCGAACCGTCTTTTCCGTATAATATCCTACCCCAACATTGATACGAACCTGCTGTGGGTCATACTTTATGAACTTGTGTTTGCACAATTCGACATCGTAATTCACAGACTCCTGCAAGCCATCCAACGTGAAAGCCTGAGTGTAGGCAGCCCGCATCGTGTCGAGTACGGCAACAGGAGCAAAGACTTTCACCGAGTCAGGTTCAATGCTGATGTTCTGAACGTAGTTCTGTTGCGATGTCTTGATTGTGCCCGCTATTCTGACAGGCAAAGTGCGAGAAAGACCATGGTTGTATGTGTAGCGCAAAGTGTCAGGGCGAACAGACAAAATCTCTGTTGAAGCAGAGAACTCGCGAGACACTATTCGCTGAATATCAAGTGCAGAAATGTACACTTCTGCATCGCTTTGTCCTCTGTCATATTTAGAGAAGTCAATACTAACGCACTTGTTACGGAAGAAAGACAAAAAGCCTTGTCGTGCCAATGCCAAACCCCTGTCTTGTATGGTAACAGCAAGCGTGGAGGGCAATGAATCGATGATTACCACATCGGCGGGAACACTGTCGAGCTGAAGGCTGACAGAAATCTCACGCTTTTGTATTTCGCCCGACACCTGCAACAACCAGAAACAGAATGAAACGAAGAGAAAAAAGCAAAAGACAAGCAGTTCGTGGCTTCTTTCCCCGAACAGCTTATCTTTTATCTGCTTGATGATTTCTGTCTTCGACATATTGTCGGGTAGGGCAGAGGGACGTTACATCCTTGTCGTTTTACTTAACGGTAGGCTGTGGAGATGCAAAGACACTGCCACGATCTACTGTGATGCAAACGCCATTGGCTATTTCCACCTTTAGTGTGTTTGCGGTCTCGTCGATATCTTTGACTGTGCCATAGATGCCACCGGCTGTGACGATTTGCTGTCCGCGGGCAATGTTGTTGCGGAAGTTCTGTATTTCCTTTTGCTTTTTCTGCTGTGGACGTATCATGAAGAACCACATGATACCGAAGATGATGACCATCATAAGGAGGAATGACATATTGCCTCCACCTTGAGCTTGAAGTAATGTAAGCATAATATAGATCCTTTCCCTTACCCTGTCTTGTTATAGACGTGGGAACTGCAATATAGGATTGTGGGCAGTTTTAATGATTGATTATGTTACTTAATTATTGGAGTTTTGTTCGCTTTTTACGAGCTTTCCTTCTTCCATCAGTTGTTTTGCGATGGTATCGAGTGTTGCGTTGACGTATTTCCCGCTCTTCGGGGTGCTATACATCTTGGCTATTTCGACGTATTCATTGATGCTAACGCTGATGGGTATGTTGGGGAATGTGGTTATTTCTGCCAGTCCGAGTTGAAGTATGATGCGGTCCATCAGGGCGATTCGGTTGGGGTCCCATCCGCGTGTGTTTGAGCCGATGAGGCTGCTGAAGTATTCGTGCCCGGTGATTGCTCTGCGCAGAAGTTTTGTTGCGAAGTCGCGATCTGTGTCGCTTTTATATTCGGGCATGAGGGGGAAGGCAGAGTTGCTTTCGGAGGTGAAGCGGTTGATGGTTTTGAGTACGAAGGTGTCGACGATTGTTTTGTCGTCGTTCCAATAGACGTTTATGTCTTCGAGCAGGTCGGAGAGTTCTTCGTTATCGACGATGAGACGTCGGTAGATGAGTCGCCACACTTCGCGATCTTCTTCGTAGGTGGATGTTTCGGACGCCATGTATTCTTTGTAGAAGTCGCTTTCTTCTACCTTATAATAGAGATTTCGTACGAAATCTTCATGGTCGGCCCAGCTTAGGGCTTGTTCGTCGCAGTAGGCTCGGAGTTGTTTGTTCGATTCGAGTTGTAGGATGAAGCGGTTGTCTACGAATTTACGGCTCCACTGTATGCCGTCGTTGAGTTTCTTGCTTCGGTTCTGATATACTTCGAACATGCGGACAGACATGCGTCCCACTTCTACCATCAACAGTAGCATATAGTTATAGAGGTCGTATGCTTTGTCCAGACTCAGGAGCAATTCCTTCTCGCTGGCATCGGGATTATGACTGCCTTTTTGAAGGTGTGAGTAGAGCACTTGCACGAGCTTTAATCGAATCAATTCACGGTTTATCATAGAGCACCTTTATATATTAGAGTTCGCAAAATTAGTCATTTTCGCACAAAATACGATAATTTCCCGCATCTTTTTTTGGCAGTTCGCGCAAATATGATGAAATTTGGGGGACAATAGCAGCCTAATTGCACATGGACACAGAAAAGAAAAACCAAGAAGGACGTGATGCCGACATCCTTTTTTCAAGAACTATTAAGGCCGGACAGCGTATTTATTACATTGATGTAAAGCAGAACCGTCGTGGCGAGATGTATCTTTGCATCACAGAGAGCAAGAAGATGCAGAGTGGAAGCCAGGACATGCCGACTGTCAACTACGAGAAGCACAAGATATTTCTCTTTCGCGAAGATTTCAGCAAGTTCGACGATGCGCTGCGCGACGCTTTCAGTTTCGTAACCAATGAACAGGGCGATGCTCAAGAGCGTCAGCAGGAAGACCTTCCGAAGCAAGAGGAGGAGGGTGTAATCAAGTTGGACCTGGATTTCTAAGAACGGCGGAGAAGGTCCTTTTCCGACAGCTATTTGATAGCAACCCTAATGCTTTGATAATCCTTCCCTTGTGGATGTCTGCAAAATAGGTTAAGGATTATTGCCAAATAGGTGTACCATTATGGCCATAATGCTTAACCATTATTGTCGTAATGCTACACCTTTATTTTTCGAGGCACAAGGGCATTTTTGTGGGCCCGACTGAGAAAGGATTCGAATAAGCAGCCATCGAGGGCGCTCAGAGAGGCACAGAAACACCGGTAATGCAAAAAAACTAAACATTATAGGCCTTGGTTTCGGTATTTTTATGTATCTTTGCGCCCAAAATATAATATAGAATTACAGCATGAAAGTAGCCGTTGTGAAATACAATGCCGGAAACGTGTTTTCCGTAATCCACGCCTTGAGGCGCCTGGGCGTTGAACCACTCCTGACCGATTCCGTCGAGGAGTTGCAAAGCGCAGACAAAGTTGTGTTCCCCGGACAAGGTGAAGCCTCGGGAGCGATGCGCTACCTTCAGGAGCATGGCTTGGACCGCATCATCCCTTCACTCCGGCAGCCCGTACTCGGCATCTGCATCGGACAGCAACTCATGTGCCGCCACTCGGAAGAAGGCAATGTGGACTGCCTCAATATCTTCGACGTCGATGTGAAACGATTCATACCCGCCCGACACGAAGACAAAATACCTCACATGGGCTGGAACAGCCTGCAAATCTCACAGCCGGAAGGCATCTTCCGCAACTTCAAAGGAGGCGAGTTTGTCTATTTCGTGCACAGTTTCTACGTACCAGTGTCGGAACACACCGCCGCAGCAACAGACTACATACACCCGTTCAGTGCCGCAATGCACAAAGACAACTTCTACGCCACACAGTTCCACCCCGAAAAAAGTGGCGAAGTGGGACAACAAATTCTCCGAAACTTCCTTGAACTATGATAGAACTCATTCCCGCTATTGATATCATCGAAGGCAAATGTGTCCGCCTGACAAAAGGCGACTACGACACAAAGAAAGTCTATGGCAACCCACTCGACATGGCCCTCCAGTTCGAAGACATGGGAATGAAACGCCTGCACGTAGTGGATTTAGACGGAGCAAAAAGCAAACACGTCGTAAACCTCGATGCCCTGAAAGCAATCACCACACACACAAAGCTCACCGTCGACTTTGGAGGAGGTGTGAAAACAGACGACGACCTGGAACGAGCCTTCGACGCCGGAGCAACACTCGTCACAGCAGGCAGCATCGCCATTACCGACCCAGAGCGCTATCTCTCCTGGCTCGAAAAGTACGGAGCACAGCACATCATACTCGGAGCCGACGTAAGAAACGGACTCGTCTCAATCAATGGCTGGAAAGAAGACTCAGATGTCAAACTCGAAGACTTCCTTGAACGCTACATGAAGGCAGGCACAAAAAACGTACTCTGCACCGAAATAAGTAAAGACGGCACACTAGAAGGACCCGCCTTCAAACTCTACCAAAACATCATGGAACGATACCCCGACTGCCACCTCATAGCAAGCGGTGGCGTAGGCAGCACAGAAGACATCCTCGCCCTCGACAACATAGGCATCCCAGCCGTCGTATTCGGCAAAGCCTTCTACGAAGGACGAATCAACATAGCCAAACTATTAGAAACAAACAACCATAAATCCTCCACAGAAGGAGAAACAAAGGGTACCGTATGTTAGCAAAACGCATCATCCCCTGCCTCGACGTCAAAGACGGACAAACAGTCAAAGGCACCAACTTCCTGCAGCTCAGACAAGCCGGCGACCCCATAGAACTGGGCAAAACCTACAGCCAGCAAGGCGCCGACGAACTCGTGTTCCTTGACATCACCGCCAGCCACGAAGGAAGAAAGACATTCACCGACATGGTGCAGAAAGTAGCAGCCGAAATAGATATCCCGTTCACAGTCGGAGGCGGCATAAGCGAACTTGCCGACGTGGAACGCATGCTTTCCGCAGGAGCCGACAAGATAAGCATCAACAGCGCTGCACTGCGTCGGCCACAACTTATTGACGAAATAGCTAAACGCTTCGGCAGCCAAGTTTGCGTTGTAGCCATCGACGCAAAACAAGACGAAAACGGATGGACCTGCTACCTCAACGGAGGACGCATTCCAACAGAACGAAACCTCTTCGAGTGGGCAAAGGAAGTCAACGACCGAGGAGCAGGAGAAATACTGTTCACCAGCATGAATCACGACGGCGTAAAGCAAGGATTTGCCTGCGAAGCACTCAATCAACTCTCCTCAACACTCACAATACCTGTCATTGCCAGCGGCGGAGCAGGCAAGATGCAGGACTTCCGCGATGTCTTTGCACAAGGACACGCCGACGCAGCACTCGCAGCCAGCGTCTTCCACTTTGGACAAATAAGCATACCACAACTAAAAGAATATCTCAAAGAAGAAAACATAAACGTAAGAATATGACAAAAGTAGACTTCCAGAAATGCGGTGGTCTTGTGCCTGCAATCATTCAAGATGCAAAAACAAAAACCGTATTAATGCTCGGCTATATGAACGAAGAGGCACTGCGCAAAACAGAAGAGACAGGCCTGGTCACCTTTTATAGTCGCTCACGCCAATGCCTTTGGACAAAAGGAGAAACAAGTGGAAACCACCTTCGCATGGTCAGCATCAAAAGCGACTGCGACAACGACACACTACTAATCCAAGCAAATCCGGACGGTCCAACCTGTCATACCGGCACCGACACATGCTGGGGCGAAGAGAACACCCCCAATCCATTACTATTCCTCTCCGAACTCAATGACTTCATAGAACAACGCTACAAGGAAATGCCAGAAGGCAGCTACACAACCTCTCTCTTCAAAGATGGATTGAACCGCATGGCACAAAAAGTCGGAGAAGAAGCCCTTGAACTTGTCATAGAAGCCACAAACGGCACCAACGAGCGTCTCATCTACGAAGGCTCCGACATGCTCTACCATCTCATCGTATTACTGACAAGTAAAGGAATGCGTATCGAAGATATGGCAGCAGAACTGATGGAACGTCACAATCCAGGATGGAAAAAGCATTAAACCAACAAAAATGATACTTGACTACAAAGACATCGACATCTACCAAGACGAACACCTAGTTCTCAAAGGAGTAAACCTTCATGTAGATGAAGGAGAAATGGTATATCTAACTGGTCAAGTCGGAAGTGGAAAGTCATCACTGCTAAAAAGCATCTACGGAGAAATACCCGTTGAAGGCGAAAGCGCAAAAGTCCTTGGCTTTAACATGAATCTTTTAAAGACCAGACAACAACCAGCACTCCGTCGACAGATGGGTATTGTCTTTCAGGATTTTCAACTCTTACGAGACCGTACAGTTCACCGCAACCTCGACTTTGTACTCCGTTCCACAGGATGGAAACAGAAAACAGATAGAGAGAAACGCATCGAAGAAGTTCTGGAAATGGTACAGCTAAGCAACAAAAAAGATAAATTCATCTACGAACTATCAGGTGGCGAACAACAACGAATCTGCATAGCGCGTTCCATTTTGAATGAGCCAAAAGTCATAGTTGCCGATGAACCAACAGGAAATCTTGATGCAGAAAACGGAGAACTTATTCTTGCCCTCCTCGATGAAATTCGCCGCCAAAAGCATACCGCCATTATTCTAAGCACACATAATATGCAATGGCCCGAATACTTCCCCGGCACCGTCTATCGTTGTGTCGATGGCAAATTGATAAAGGAAGCAGGACAATAATTCAAAACTAAATAAAAACACAACAATATGAAAGTACTCAAGTTTGGTGGCACTTCAGTTGGGTCACCGCAGAGAATGCAGGACGTCTCTAAACTTATTACAGATGATGGAGAAACAAAAGTAGTTGTCCTGTCCGCAATGTCTGGTACAACCAACTCGCTTGTTGAGATATCAGGATATCTTTATAAGAAGAATCCAGAAGGAGCTAACACTATTATCAATCAACTTGAGCAGAAATATGTTGAACATATAAATGCTCTATACCGCACAGAGGAAGTTAAGCAAAAGACTTTGGAATTCCTTCATGAAGAATTCGACTATCTCCGTTCATTCACTAAGGTTCATTTCACATCTTTTGAGGAAAAGGTCATTTTAGCTCAAGGCGAGATAATTAGCACCAACATGGTGACAAATTATCTTCAAGAATGTGGCATTAAGGCTTTCCTTGTCAATGCGCTAGACATCATACGTACAGACAAGAATGCAGAGCCGGACATGAACTACATAAAGGACAAGATAACCAAGATGTTGGAGAATAATCCAGGTTATCAGATTTATGTAACACAGGGCTTCATTTGCCGAAATGCTTACGGTGAAATTGACAACTTGTTACGTGGCGGAAGTGACTATTCTGCTTGTTTGATTGGTGCGGCAATTCAGGCCGAAGAAATTCAAATATGGACAGATATTGACGGTATGCATAACAATGATCCCCGTTATGTAGACCACACAGAACCTGTCCGTCAACTATATTTTGAAGAAGCTGCAGAACTTGCATATTTTGGTGCAAAGATATTGCACCCGACATGCATACAGCCAGCCAAGTTTGCTCGTGTTCCTGTTCGCCTGCTTAACACAATGGATCCTACTGCACCAGGAACTATCATCAATAACGATTTCCAGCGTGGAACCATTAAGGCTGTTGCTGCAAGAGATGGCAATATCTGCATTCAGATAAACAGCAGTCGTATGCTTCTGGCATATGGTTTCTTGCGTAAGGTTTTTGAAATCTTCGAGACATACAAGACAAGTATTGATATGGTATGCACGAGTGAAGTTGGTGTCAGTGTAACTATCGACAACCGAAACCATTTGGCAGACATCATCAACGAACTTAAGAAATACGGTACGGTCAATGTTGAGGAAGACATGTGCATTATTTGTGTTGTTGGCGATCTTGCAAGTGACAATATCGGTTTCGAAACCAAGGTTTGTATGGCACTTAAGGATGTGCCTGTTCGTATGATTAGTTATGGTGGTTCGCCGCACAACATATCATTCGTCGTAAAAGACGCAGATAAGAAACAGACACTTCAGGCACTCAGTGATACCCTGTTCAAATAGGTCATTATGGTAAAAAGATTGTTTCAGGAGCTAAGGAATGACTTTGAGAAAATCCATACTCCTTTTTATTATTACGACACTGTTTTGCTTGCCGAGACACTCGAATCTATAAAAAAGGAGGCGGATAAGATTGCTGATTGTCACATACATTATGCTGTCAAGGCATGTGCCAACCCCAGGATTCTCAAACAAATTCAGCAGGCAGGCTTTGGTGCCGACTGTGTAAGCGGAGGGGAGATCAAGGCATGTATGGAGTGTGGATTTCCGGCAAACGAGATTGTTTTTGCGGGTGTGGGCAAGGCTGACTGGGAGATTGAGTTGGCTCTCAATGCCGGCATACAGTATTTCAATGTGGAAAGCATTCCCGAGCTGGAGGTTATTGCTGAGATTGCCGAGAGGATGGGCAAGGTTGCTGATGTCAGTTTCCGTATCAATCCTAATGTAGGGGCACATACTCATGCCAACATTACGACCGGACTTGCAGAAAACAAGTTTGGTATTGCAATGAAGGATATGGTAGGTACAATCCGTACTTGCAGTCAATTTAAGAACATTCGTTTTGTGGGTTTGCATTTCCACATAGGTAGTCAGATACTGAAGATGGACGATTTTGAGGCTCTATGCTTACGCATAAATGAACTTCAGGATATGCTCGAAGCGGAAGGCATTACTGAGGTTAAGAACATTAATGTAGGCGGTGGCTTGGGAATTGACTATCAAAATCCTGACGAGAATGCTGTCCCTGACTTCAAGGCTTACTTTGAGACGTATGCCAAGCACTTGAAATTACGTCCCGGACAGCGTCTTCACTTCGAACTCGGCAGAGCGGTTGTGGGGCAATGTGGTTCACTTGTTACTCGATGTCTCTATGTCAAAAAGACTGATTCCAAGCAGTTTGTTATTGCCGATGCAGGTATGACGGAGTTGCTCCGCCCTGCTCTTTACGACGCATATCACTGCATCCAGAATATCTGCAGCACAGCCCCCGAGCAAACTTATGATGTGGTGGGTCCGATTTGTGAAAGTAGCGACACCTTTGCCAAAGGTCGTCTGTTGCCCGAGACAAAGCGTGGCGACCTCCTTGTCATTCGTTCTGCCGGTGCATATGGTGAGACAATGTCCAGCCAATACAATTGCCGCGTACTGCCAAAGTCATACACAACGGAAGATTTCGCTTGATAAATGCAAAGTGTCAGCATCATAATTACTTGCGGAAAGCAACAGATGCAACTCCGCAGACTACTGCCTCAGGTACTTTCGTTACACTACGGAGGCGAATATGAGGTGGTGGTGGTTGACACTATGCACGATAAGGATTTCCTGGAATGGCTTGAAGATATGGAGGCAAACTATCGGCACCTGAGCCACACCTTCTGTCCTTCTACTTCGAGAGGCATCAACCTTCAGAGGCTTGCCTTTACTTTAGGAGCAAAGGCTGCCAGTTTCGATTGGCTTGTATTCCTTACTCCCGATGCGCTTTTGCCATCCGATGATTGGCTCGGCCATCTTGCAAACGGACTGAATGTCCAGGCGGACATCGTGGTTGGCTCTGTCAATTACGAGCGTAGCGAAGGGGGGGCTGACAAAAGGAAGCGCCTGAAGCAGTACTGGAGGCAACTTGCATGGCCTGTGCTTGCACGTAAGTGTGCACTTTACAGGCTGTTCCATGAGTTTATTGTTTATCGCCGCGAGTTTTTTCTCAAACACGAAAAATTCAATTCCCCAAAGGTGAAGAGACGCGTATGGATTGACAAGTCGGCAGCGACACGCATTACTGTTAAATTGTAACGGAGGTTTTCTTCCAAAAATATATTGATGAATCTATAAATTCTTTACATGACAATATGGAATCAATCCCTTTTATAGCCTGGTGCCTCGAGCATCTTAATTATTGGGTCATCACTTTGCTGATGGCCATCGAGAGCAGTTTTATTCCCTTTCCCAGCGAGGTTGTTGTGCCTCCGGCTGCCTATAAGGCGGCAACAACGGGCGAACTAAACATCTTTCTCGTTGTTCTGTTCTCAACCATAGGTGCCTGCATTGGTGCTGCTGTAAACTACTATCTTGCCCTTTATCTTGGGCGTCCGCTCATATATCGCTTTGCCGAGAGCCGTTTCGGCCACATGTGTCTGCTCGATGGTGCCAAGGTGGAGAATGCAGAACGCTACTTCGACAAGCATGGAGCCGTAGGCACTTTCTTCGGCCGACTGGTGCCTGCAGTGCGCCAGCTCATCAGTATTCCTGCCGGTTTGGCACGCATGAACATTGCACGATTCTTTTTATACACGACACTCGGTGCCGGCATTTGGAACTGCATCCTTGCGGCTATGGGATGGTACATAGGTCGTAACTACAGTGGGCAACTCGAGGAAAAGGTTGCCGAGTACAGTGGCGAACTGAAGATTGTCATGCTCATACTTGGTGCAGCCGTTGTGCTATACCTTGCATACAAAGGCCTGAAGAAATAAACATCCGGATGTTGCCGTTCTAAAGGCAACAGACAAGGGTCAGATATCTAATACCGACGGACTGCGTTCTGCCGGTATTTTTTTTGTGCCAAAATGCTGTAATGCGTAATGGCCGAATAGGGTGTGCCCAGAATGGTTAACCTTTCTGCCGATAATGGTTAAGCATTATTCGAATAATGCTTAACCTATTTTTCAGACATCCCACACCTTGTTCCAGAAAAGAACAAATATATTTATAATAATATGGGCGTCAGGTATTTACAAAGAATCAGTGTTTTCTCGCTTTGTGATGTTTCTTGGCGGAACGGTTCCCTTTGCCGGCAACAACAAAGACGGTATAACTATATGCTTTTAATGGCAGATTTTCACCTGGTTCTACAGTCGATTCTACGGGAACAAAGCGTGTAGGTCTGTCGGATGTATTCCTACCTTTTTCCGTTCCGCTGAGAGAGTAGGAGCGTATGCTGCCTATCTTTCCAAAGCCAGACAAGTCGAGTGTGAGGCTTCTTTCTGTGGTAGAGTAATTAACGATGTGGAGCACCAGCGTGTCGCCCATTTCGTTGCGAGTGGCAGTATAGTCCAAATCGGTAATCGGCGAACACGTGCTCTCTACGAGGAGTGGCTGATGGTTCGTTGCAGCCATTTGCTGTGCGTAGAAAGGCGGCTGCATCCATACCTGTGAAGGAGAGAAGAAAATCTGTCCCTGGTCCCATCCGTTGTCGTTCTGCCCCATAGGCTGCAAGGCATTGGCCGGGCTGTCGAAGGGAACAAAGCCTGCCGACCGTCTCACCACGTTGAGCATAACGGCATGAGCCAAAGCACGAGCCATGTCGTGTGTGTTGCCGTTTTCTTCAAGAATGGCACACCGCATCTTCGTATTCGGATTCCATTCCATAAACAAAGCCCTCATGCGTGCTATCTCTGCCTCAATCTTTATAGCCTGTTGCGGTGTCTCTGTCCAAGGATGATAGTCCCAATAGTCGCACTTCCCATCGAGTTGCATAAAGACATACTTCATGGTTCCCACCTCGTCGGGACGCCACCAGGCGGCATTGATGAACTGAAGTTCTGGCCAAATCTCGTGGATGGCATTATATAAAATAAGGTAACGCTCCACATAATGCTCGTAGTCGCGACGTGCTTTGCTGAAAAGATTCTCTTCGTTACCTATCTCTATGTACTTCAATCCGTAGGGCTCTATCTCACGAAACATGGCGATAACATCTTCTGGATTGTCTTCTATGTTAATAGCAAAGGTTGGTTCTGTACCGATAAGCCTTGCAAATTCCATAAACTCAGGAATAGCAAATCCATTAGTAGCATAGCGGTACCAATGACCATAGTAGGGCTGTCGCTCCAGTCGATTACCAATCATATTTCGCGTCATGTACTCCTTTGCATTAACCATCGTTCCACCATATCGCAGGAAAGTAAGATGCTCTTGGCGGAAAGCATCGGTAATGTCAGAACGAAAAGGATAGGAGTCGGTGCAAAGCAATACCTGATCTGCCCATATGCAACCCTCGGCAAGTTCAATGCAGAAACGGCCGGCTGGGTCAGTATCGTTAGGAATTAAGTCCGCATCAAAGCGTTTCCATTCTGTCCCAATGCCTTTGAATTCTGCTCGGGCATACTCCTTGCTGCCATTTGCCGACTGCAAAACGACTTGAACCTTTTCTGCATTTCCTTTCATGTAAAGAGACACATGCAGAGTCTTGCCTTGCTGTATGCCGATACCCCAACGGTTGAGTCCCATGTTGAAGATGCCCGTCTTGTCTCCTCCATACGGTTGTGAGGCTGCTATCTTCTGCGAATGTTTACCCGTAAACGCTTGAGATGCGTCGAGTTCGAATGTTCCGTTCCCATATGGCGTCCACATGCCAGATACATCAGGAGCATCGTTTTCAAATGGGATGAGTGTTCCATCCAGCGTCAGGTTTCTGAATGTTGCAGAACCTCCAAAGGAACGTATGCCTATGAAACCCGACATGAGCGGGCTGTCAGCGTCTTGATATGACTTTATAAGTTTGTCGTTGAGATAGACAGACTGCTTTGCGCCATCAATAACAACACGCAACTTGTTCCATTCTCCCAAAGGATTGAATGCTGTCTTGGCTTCCGAAATGGGTTGCCAATTCTGTTGATGCTTGCCAAGTACAAGCGTACCCTTCCGAGCATTTAGAGCCACCTCATAGCCATCGAAAGCATCTGCACCGTTGCCTGCATTGCCAACGTTGAAAACGAGTCCGGCTATAGCATCTATGTTGTCCATCCTCACGTCAACCTCAACTGTCCCTTTTGAAATCTGACGGTCTTCATAAATTAGTTTTCCGTGATTTGTGGTCTCTATGACGGCCAAACCTGATGCAACGCCCCATTGACCGTCGTATGCCTTAAAGCCTTTGATTCTGACCATTGCAGGTTCTTCAAACCCTTCACCGAATATCTTCTGGTCATACAGACCGCCATAGATTTCATGGTTCACATCCTCTACGCCTGCACCATATATCAACGGTTCCACATCGCATACGACCTTTCCTGCATCTACGCTCAGCGTCTGTGCATTGAGAGAAAGAAATGGGAAAAGTGTGAGAACGAAAGGATAAAGTAGAATGTTTGGACGGTACATATTTGAATGTATTAAGGTTTTATATTAAACACGGCCTTCTAACTGTTCATTTATGAAAAGGCTGGCAAGCCACGCCACAAAGATACTTACAACGATGCCAATGCCGCCAAAGAGAAAGAAATTAACATCGGTATAAAGAAACAGCAGAAAAACGACTGCTTCGCCTGCAACAAAACCCGTCAAGGCCGCTTTTCCCTTTATGCGAGGCACAAATACTGCCATTGCAAAGAGTCCGCCCAGGCCACTTGTCAGCAAGCCAAGAACCGTATTAAAGTAGTCTAAGGACGAAGCGATGTTCCACGTTGTCATCAGCAGGGCGATGCATAATCCCATCGTGCCACTCATAAAACTTGCCCATCGTGCCACACGAAGCAATGCCCTGTCCGTAATCTTTGGACAAAGTCGTTGCACAAAATCAATACTAATAACCGTACTGACAGAGTTGATATTGCCCGAAACTGTACTCATCGTCGCAGCAAAAACAGCAGCAATAAGCAACCCTGCCACGCCCGCAGGCATTTGGTTCGACATGAAGTACGGAAAGATGGCATCGGTGTGAAGCAAACCAACATCAAGACTTTCCGGGTGCGACTTGTAGAAAGTATAGAGTCCCGTCCCGATGAAATAAAAAACAACCGAGACAAAGACATTCATAAAGCCATTAAGGAACAAACTGCGCCCGGAACTTCTCTCATCTCTTGTAGCCATGTATCGCTGGATAACAGACTGGTCGCTGGTGTAAGAGATAAGGTTGTTGGCTATGCCTCCGCCTAAAATAGCCACCCAAAAGGTGACCCGACGATAGTCGAGACTCCAGACAAAAAGACGCATCTTGTCACCGTCGACGGCAATCTTCCATGCTCCAGCAAAACCACCTTCCGTATTAGCCCACAGATACAAGGCTGCAAAAACTGCACCTCCCACAAGGATAACTCCCTGCAGAACATCGCCCCAAACAACAGCTTCGACGCCACCCATCGTAGAATAAGCAATCGTAACCAATCCCATAAGCACAATACAAAGACAAATATCGACCCCGGTCACAGCACTCAACGCAAGCGAAGGCAGATACATCACAAGTGCCATGCGTGCCACCATGAAAGCACAAAAAAGCGCAGATGCCATCAGTCGGGTTGCCACATTGAAGCGCTCCTCCAGTATCGCATATGCCGATGCAGCCCCGGAACGCCTGAAG
>JAEIGA010003387.1_pt1 | contig 25009 bp, 18 predicted proteins | sample 9270691 | NCBI WGS metagenome assembly JAEIGA01 (sample SAMN17057246, study PRJNA624740) | gut metagenome | biome: biome; isolation source: fecal sample | host: Bos grunniens | place: China: Xizang | collected 2019
TCCATTTTGCCGCCTCGAAGGCCGTGGGAGAGTCGGTCGAGAAGCCGATGCTCTACTACCGCAACAATCTCCTCTCGTTGATGAACTTGGTGGAGCTGATGCACGAGTACGGACGCCACCATGTGGTCTTCTCCTCGTCGTGTACGGTCTATGGCGAGCCCGACAAGCAGCCCGTTACCGAGCTCACCCCCCGCAAGGAGGCCACCTCGCCCTACGGCAACACGAAGCAGATCTCGGAGGATATCCTGCGCGACACGATGAAGGCTTGGCCCGAGATGAAGGCGATCGCTCTGCGCTACTTCAACCCCATTGGCGCCCATCCCTCGGCTCTGATCGGCGAGTTGCCGCGCGGCGTGCCGCAGAACCTGGTGCCCTATGTCACGCAGACGGCAGCCGGTATTCGCGAGTGCCTGTCGGTCTTTGGTGACGACTACCCGACGCCCGATGGTTCCTGTATCCGCGACTACATCGACGTGACCGACCTGGCCAAGGCCCATGTGAAGGCGATCGACCGCATGGTGGGCAACAAGAACAAGGCGAACTACGAGGTCTTCAATGTGGGCACGGGACGCGGAGTTTCGGTGTTGGAGTTGGTCAAGGGCTTCGAGCGGGTGAACAACCTAAAGCTCAACTATAAGATCGCACCGCGCCGCACGGGCGACATCATTGCGATCTGGGCCGATCCTACCCTGGCCAACGAGGAGTTGGGCTGGAAGGCCGAGCGTACCCTCGACGAGACCCTGGCTTCGGCCTGGAAGTGGCAGCAGTCGCTCAAATAACCCCATTCAAGCGCATAAGAAGGGCCGTCAATTTTTGGATTGACGGCCCTTCTTCATTTCATTCTACCACTTCACGCGGTCGAGAATCCCCTGCAGGGCGGCGATCACCACCCCATAGTTGGTGATGGGTACCCCGGCCGCACGCGCGCGGGCCACACGGCTCATCACCAAGCGACGGTTGAACATGCAGGCACCGCAGTGGATCACCAAATCATAGAGGCCCAAGTCTTCGGGGAAGTCGCGCCCTCCCACAATGTCGATTTGAAGCCCCTCGCCAAAGCGTTTGCGCAGCATACGGGGCAACTTCACGCGGCCGATATCTTCGTTTTGCGGGGCATGGGTGCAAGCCTCGGCAATCAACACGCGCGATTGCGCCGTGAGGTGCTTGAGGGCATCGGCTCCGGCCACAAATTCGCGAATATCGCCCTTGTAGCGAGCCATCAGCACCGAGAAGGAGGTGAGCAACGAGGAGGCGGGAGTAAGGGCCTCCACGCGGTCGAAGACCTGCGAGTCGGTGATAATCAGGCGCGGAGGCTCCTTCAGTGCGGCAAGGGTCGAGGCCATCTCCTCGGGTGGGCAGCAGAGGGCGATGCAGTGGCGATCCAACAACTCGCGCAGGGTCTGCACCTGGGGTTGAATCAAGCGACCCTTGGGGGCCGAGGCATCCTGGGGCATGATCAGCAGCACTACGTCGCCCGTCTCACAAAGCCCCTCGGTGAGCAACTGCTCCTCGCGGGGGGCCAAGGTGGCCACGGCCCGATGCAGGGCCTCAAGCCCCTCTCCCGTGCGGGCACTGATAGGCAGCACCGGCTGTCCCAAACGCACCTCAAGGCTCTTCACTCGCGCCAAAGGATCCTCCAGGAGGTCAATTTGGTTCAGTAGCACCAGGGTCGGTATCTCGCGCAGACGCAACTCCTCAAGCAGGGCTTGCTCAATGTCGAGATCCTCCGAGGAGAGGATCAGAAGGGCTCGATCCGTTGCATCGAGGATCTTGCGGCTTTGAGCCATGCGCTCCGCACCCAACGCACTTTGGTCGTCGAGTCCCGGGGTGTCGATCAGCGTCACGGCCCCGAGTCCCGGCCACTCCATAGCCTTGCGCACGGGGTCGGTGGTCGTCCCCGCGCGGGGCGAAACGATGGCCGCCTGCTGCCCCGTAAGGAGGTTCAGCAGCGAAGATTTTCCGCTATTACACCGCCCAAAAAGGGCAATGTGCAGGCGTTCGGATTGGGGCGTGCTACTCATGATGTACAGTTCAATGTCTTTTAGATCGAAAACTCGTTAGAATCGAAAATCGCGTTTTCCTTCGATGATGGCCTTGAGATTCTCTTCGGTGATGCGGCGCACCTTCTCCGAGGGGATCATCGGCACCTCGCGGGCGATCATCTGCTCTCCCAGCAGGCGAGTGCGGGGCGAGGCGTAGTCCTCGAGGTACTCGCGCAGGGTCATCAGGGCGTTGGGGCCACAGCAGTTGCCAATCAGGCCACGCTTTGCGAGCGACATGAAGCGGTCGCCCGTGCGCCCCTCGCGGTAGCAGGCCGTGCAGAAACTCGGCACATAGCCCAACTCCAGGAGCCAAGCCACGATCTCGTCCAGGGTGCGCTCGTCGGAAATATCGAACTGCGCCGAACGCTCCACATCCTCGGCCCCCTCGGCATAGCCGCCCACCGAGGTGCGCGAACCTCCGCTGAGCTGCGAGACTCCCACATCGAGCACCAACTCGCGCGAACGCTGCGACTCGCGGGTCGAGACAATCATACCGGTATAGGGGACTGCCAGGCGCAGCACAGCCACAATGCGGCGGAACTTGGCATCGGTTACGGCATCGGGGAAGTCGGCCGGGTCGATGTCGTCGGCCGGACGAATGCGCGGCACGCTGATCGTGTGGGGTCCCACCCCGAAGCGAGCCTCCAGGTGCTCGGCATGCATCATGAGCCCCACAAAGTCGTAGCGGTAGTTGGTCAATCCGAAGAGGGCTCCGATACCCACATCGTCGATCCCCCCCTCCATGGCGCGATCCATCGCCTCGGTGTGGTAGGCCCAATCGCTCTTGGGGCCCGTGGGATGCAAACGCTCGTAGGTCGCACGGTCGTAGGTCTCCTCAAAGAGGATGTAGGTGCCGATACCCGCCTCCTTCAGGAGTCGGTAGTTCTCCACCGTCGTGGCGGCAATATTGACATTCACACGGCGGATGGCTCCGTTGCGGTGGTGAATCGAGTAGATTGTATTGATCGACTCCAACACATACTCTATGGGGCTGAGCTTCGGATGCTCGCCCGTCTCCAGGGCCAGGCGCTTGTGGCCCATATCCTGCAGGGCGATCACCTCGCGACGAATCTCCTCCTGGGTCAACTTGCGACGCGGAATGGTGCGATTCTGGGCGTGGTAGGGGCAATAGACACATCCATTGACACAGTGGTTCGAGAGGTAGAGCGGGGCAAACATCACGATACGATTTCCATAGATGCGTTGTTTGAGCTCCCGCGCCAAGGCAAAGATCTGCTCCTCCCAGGCTGCATCGCACTCCAAGAGCACGGCCGCCTCGCGGTGCGAAAGACCCTTTCCCTGCTTGGCCTTCTCAAGAATCTCCTCGATCAGGGCTTTGTTCGCACGCTGCTCGGCGGCATAGGCCAGCGTCGAGCGAATTTCACCGTCGTGAATAAACTCGGCGGCATGGGGCGAATGTACGTTATAAGGTGTCATATCTTATTGTTTTATCAGCGTTGATAGTCTCCTCGCGAAAAGTCGATCCCGTAACCGATCCCTCTCAACTCCTCGGCCAACAAGCGAAGCCCCTCGGCGGCCTCGGCTCCCGACGAGGCCTTACCATCGTAGATGGCATATTTGCTACGCACCGACTCGGGCGAGAGGTTGGGCATCACCACATTGGCTCCCGAGAGAATCCCCTGCAGACGACCCTCGGGATGGAGGGTGGCCAACGCTGTCGTCGAGGGGATTAGGGCCTGCGGAAAACGCAAGCGCAAGATTGCCAACAGCAACAGGGTCAGGCGTAAATCTCCCGCGGGCTCCGCCCCATAGGGGGTATCGCGGTGTGGCAGGAAGGGGCCGATACCGATCATCTGAGGCTCGATGCGCTCCAGGAGGAGCAGATCCTCCACCAGGTGCTCCACACGCTGGCCCGGGGCTCCCACCATCATTCCCATTCCGGTCTGGAAACCGATCGCCTTGAGTTGTTCGATGCAGGCCAAACGCCCGGCATGCGACATCTCCGCGGGGTGTAGTTGCTCATAGAGGGAGCGATCGGCCGCCTCGTGGCGCAACAGATAGCGGGCCGCCCCCGCTTCGTGGAGGGCGCGATACGAGGTTTCGCTACGCTCTCCGAGCGACAAGGTGATGGCCGCCTCGGGCCATCGGCGGTGAATCTCCTTCACCAACGGCACCAACCATTCATCGCTCCACCAGGGATCTTCGCCCCCCTGCAGGACAAAGGTGCGAAAACCCGCCTCAAAGCCCGCCTCACAGGTGGCAAGGATCTGTTCCGGGGAGAGACGATAACGCTCGGCTCGACGATTCGAGCGGCGCAGACCGCAATAGTGGCAATCGTTACGGCAGTAGCTACTGATCTCGATCAGGCCGCGTACAAAAATGGCACATCCGAACCGCTCTTGCGCGGTTCGGACGGCCTCATGTCGCAGAAAAAACCAGGTAGAGTCGTCGCACCGCGTAAGCAGGGCGAGGTATTCCGGGGCACTCAATCTGCCCTCGCGCACCAGACGCTCGGCCAACTCATACATCTCTTTTCCATCTGCTTCGAACTCCGCAGAGCGCAGGGGACAAACCTTTCGGCCTTTTGCCACCCCCGCCACTCTCCTGCCGGGTTCGGTTTTATTTCGAATTTATCGCTTCAGCAGCTCGGCGTTGTAGGTCTTGCGACCGGTGTCGTAGGCGGTGTGAACGCCCGGACCCGAGATACAGCCACCCTCGCAAGCCATCACCTCGATGAACTGCGCCGGAGCCTTGCCCGTCTTACCGAAGGCACGCATCAGGGCCACGTTCTTCTTCGTGAGGTTCGAAACCTGCAACGTCGTGAAGTCGATGGCACCACCCACATGAGCCTTCACAGCGGCCGTTACACCACCGGCCTGACCGAAGCCGTGAGCCGTGCGGATTGCCGTGACATCAATCGGGTGCAACTGCTCGCCGTTCATCTCGATCTTCATACCCTCGAAGATGGCGTGAATCTCCTCAAAGGTCATCACGAAGTCGATCATGTCGTCGCGACGAGCCTCCTTACGCTTGGCAATACAGGGGCCCACAAAGACCATCTTGGCGTTGGGATACTTCTGGCGGGCAATCTCTCCCGTATAGAACATGGGCGAGCGGGTCGACGAGATATACTTCTGCAACTCGGGGGCGTGCTTGGCAGCCATCTCCATGTAGGAGGGGCAGCACGAAGTGGTCATGAAGGGCTGACCCTCCTCCATCTTCTCCTTGAACTCCTCGGTCTCCTTCTCGGTCGTCACCTCGGCACCACGAGCCACCTCGATCACATCCGTGAAACCGATCTTCTTCATCGCACCGTAGACCTCCTCGGCCGGGTTCGTATACTGCGAGAGAATAGCGGGGGCCACCAGGGCTACCACCTGCTCTCCGCGACGGATCGCCTGCAGTACGTCGAATACCTGCGAGATCTCAAAGATCGCGCCGAAGGGGCAACTGTTGAGGCACTTACCGCAGTAGATACACTTCGACTCGTCGATGTGCTCCACGCCATACTCGTCCTTGGTGATGGCACCCACGGGGCAAGCCTCCTCGCAAGGAACAGGAATATAGACAATCGCATGGTAGGGGCAACTCTCAAAGCATTTGCCGCAGCTGATACAGATCGAGTGGTTGATCTTGCCCTGCGAGGTCTCGGGATCGAACTCGATGGCGTTCTTGGGGCAGTTGGCGGCACAAGCACGGGCCACACAACCACGACAAAGGTTGGTGATGTTGTAGTTGGTGCGCACACACGACGAGCAAGCCTCGTCGATCACACACATGATATTCTCCTTGATCTTGGTGCGCTCGAGGGCCATGTTGGCATACTGCGACAGGGGCATCAACTCGTCCACCTCGTCGTTCATGTCGAAGCCCATCAGCGGCAACGACTTATACTTCCACACAGCTCGCTCCTTGTGGACGCAGCAACGACCCAGCACCTTCGATTTACGAGGACTGAGTTCAATGGGCAGGCGGTCGATCTTCTCCACCAATTCGCCCTTGTTCCAAAGATCAATCAACTTGGTCAGCAGTCGCTGACGCACGATCATCACATTATTCTTAATAGCCATAGGTTGGGTGTATTTTTCGCAAAGATAATAAAAAAGTCGTAAAACGCTCTCCAAGTCGGCCAATCTGCACAAAAAAATTCCTCTTTTTTTTCATTGCGCCCCCTTTTTCGCCACCCGAATTGACCAAAAGGTCGATCCGGTGGGGCGAGAAAGCAAAAAAATCCCGAATGGAATTTCCATTCGGGATTTTTAGGGATTCGGTGGGCCGTCAACGACGCCCCGACCACTACAGATTCAACTTCGCGCGAATCTCGGCGGGGATGGCATTCTTGTTTACCAAGATCGACATCGTCTTATACTCGAAGAAGGGGCGCGAGAAGTAGAAGTAACCCCCATAGGGAGGACGTACATCCCACGAGTTGAGCACCTTGAAGTAGGGGTTGCCCTGCTGATCCACAGCCGTACCAACGATCACCATGCCGTGGTCATCGGTCGTCTCGTAGTTGTCGTAGGCCACCTGACGCATCTCCTGCGTGATGGTGAGCTCCTTGACGGGCTTGTCGAAGCTGTAGAGGGCGGCCTCCTTCTCGGCGGCGGTCAGCTTACCCCAACGCTCGGCCTCGGTGCCATCCATGCCATCCAGGTCTACATCGGGTACGATACCGATGGCCTTCGAACGGCTGAAACCCTTCTCGCTCACGTCGGTAGCCCACTCAATGGCGTAGCCCAACTCCATGGCGTTGTCCACCACCTGCATCAGCTCCTCGAGGGGAAGGTTATACGAAGCCTCCCAACGCCAGTTGTCGGGCACCTCGATTACGAACTGCTCGTAGAAGGGGTGGTGCGTAAAGCTCGTCAGGCTCACATAGTCGTCCAGGTTGATCGGGAGCGAGGCGGCAAACGTCTGCGGAGTGTAGGTCTTGCCCTCCCACTCGAAGGTCTCGGGCATCTCACCGAAGTAGGCGTCCAGGATGGCATTCAAGCCGTTCATCCAAGCCGTCGTCAGCTTCTTGTTGGGGGCCTTGATGATCGTATCGACATAGGCCTTCAGCACGGCGTCGATCTCGTTGAAGAAGGGCTTATCGGTGCCGTAGTTGAAACCCGTATAGATCTCATGGGGTACGATACCATACTTCTTGATGCCGTAGGGCACGTCGCCACCGGCACCGCCCACTGCAAAGTTCAGGGCACCATGCAGACGCACATACTTCACCGCCTTCTCGAAGTAGATGTTGCGCACGATCCACATCTCCGAGAGGTGAATCTCCTTGCCACCGTTGCGCATGATCTCGCTCTCGAGCCACGAGAGGGCCGAGAAGCACCAGCAGGTACCGCTGCGGTGCTGATCCTTCACGGGCGTGATGGGGATCGTCTTCAGGTCGGTGAACTGGAAGCCCTCGGGCTCTGCGGCCTTCTTCTCCTTCTTGGGAGCAGCCTCCACGGTCAGCAGTCCGCCCATCATCAGGGCCACTGCCAGCATCATCATTTTTTTCATCATAAATTTAGAAAGGTTTTAAGTTGGTTATTTTTTGGTTGTTTGTACGATCTTCATACACTCCTCCAGGGTCAGCTCCTCGGCCTTACGACCGCGCGGGATGCGGTAGTTCTTCCCCTTATAGGCGATGTAGGCCCCGTAGCGACCATTCTTGATCAGAAGCTCGGGATCCTCTGCAAAACTCTTCAGGGGGGTGTTGGTTGCCGTGGCACGCTCGCGCTGCTTGAGCACCAACTCCGTGGCACGCTCCAGCGTGATCGTATAGGGGTCGTCGCCCTTTTCGAGCGAAGCGAACGACTTCCCGTGGCGGACATAGGCTCCGAAGCGACCCAATCCGACCACGAGTTCCTCGCCCTCCAGCTCGCCCAACGTGCGGGGCAGCGCAAAGAGTTCCAGCGCCTCCTCCAGGGTGATCGACTCAATCAGCTGCCCCTTTTTCAGCGAGGCGTAGCGGGGCTTCTCACCCTCCGCGGCCTCGATCTCCACCATCGGGCCGTAGCGACCGATACGCGCCTTCACGGCATGGCCGCTCTTGGGATCCACACCCAAGGTGCGCACCTGTGCCGCGCGTGTGGTCTGTGTGCCGATCGCCTCGTCCACCATCTTGTGGAAGGGGCCGTAGAAGTCGCCGATCATCCCCGACCAGGTGATCTCACCCTCGGCGATGCGGTCGAACTCCTTCTCGACATTGGCCGTGAAATTATAGTCCAAAATGGGGCCAAACTGCAACTCCAAATAGTCATTGACCATCATACCGATGTCGGTGGGTTGCAGACGACTCTTCTCCTTTCCGTAGCTCTCCGAGAGGCTCTTTTCGGCGATCTTTCCTGCTGCCGAAAGGGTTAGTTGCAGGTAGTTGCGCTTCTGACCCTCTTTGTTTTGCTTCACCACATAGCCACGGTTGATAATCGTGGTGATGGTGGGGGCGTAGGTCGAGGGGCGGCCGATGCCGAGCTCCTCCATGCGCTTCACGAGCGAAGCCTCGTTGTAGCGAGCCGGTGCCTGCGTAAAACGCTCCGTGGCCGAAATCTGCTGGGCAAAGAGCTCCTCTCCGGCCTGCATCTTCGGCAGTACGGCCTCGGTCTCGGGCTGCGCATTCTCGTCGTCGGGGGTCTCCGTGTTATCCAGACGCAGGAAACCATCGAAACGAACCACCTCGCCGGTGGCGGTAAATTGCCCCTGCTGCTTGTCGGCCTCGATCACCACCGTCGTGCGATCCATCTCGGCCGGCACCATCTGCGAGGCTACCGTGCGCTTCCAAATCAGGTCATACAAACGCTTCTCGGCAGGCGTACCCTCGATTGTCTGTCGGTCGATGTAGGAGGGGCGAATTGCCTCGTGGGCCTCCTGAGCCCCCTTCGTTTTGGTCTTATAGGTGCGCCAAGCCGAGTAGTTTTCGCCGAAAAGGTTCGTGATCACCTCCTTGCATTGGGCCAACGCCTGCGTCGAGAGGTTTACCGAGTCGGTACGCATGTAGGTAATGAGTCCCTGCTCGTAGAGGTGCTGGGCCACCGACATGGTCTGCGACACCGACATACCGAGCTTGCGCCCCGCCTCCTGCTGGAGGGTTGAGGTGGTGAAGGGGGGTGCCGGGAAACGCTGCGCCGGCTTCTCCTCGGACTTTACCACCGTGAAGCGGGCTCCGATGCACCCCTCCAAAAAGCGGAGGGCCTCCTCGCGTGTGGCAAAGCGATTCGAGAGTTCGGCCTTGAAAAGGGCCTTTTTGTTCTCTGCCGTATAGAATTGGGCCACCACGCGGAAGTAGGCCGAGGGTTGGAAGGCGATGATCTCGCGCTCGCGCTCCACCAACAGACGCACCGCCACACTCTGCACACGGCCGGCCGAGAGCGACGGACGCACCTTTTTCCAGAGCACGGGCGAGAGCTCGAAGCCCACCAGGCGATCCAACACGCGACGGGCCTGCTGCGCATTTACCAAGTTCATATCCACCGTACGAGGCTTCTCGATCGCCTCCAAAATGGCACGTTTCGTAATTTCGTGGAAGACGATACGCTTCGTCTTATCGACCGGGAGACCCAACACTTCGGTCAGGTGCCATGCGATGGCCTCTCCTTCGCGGTCTTCATCGGAGGCGAGCCAAACCGTCTTGTCGGCAGCCAGCTTCTTGAGTTCATCGACCAACTTGCGTTTGTCGCTCGGGATCTCATATTGCGGGTAGAATCCCCCCTGCAGATCGATTCCGAGGTCTTTTTTTGCCAAATCGCGGATATGTCCGAAGCTGGATCGCACCATGAATTCGGTGCCCAAAAATTTCTCGATCGTCTTGGCCTTGGCCGGAGACTCTACGATTACCAGATTCTCTTTCATCTTTATTCTCTAAACCTCTTCCGAAGAGGTCGGGTATGGTATTTTATAAAAACGAGAAACCTAAGCAAGATACTTAGGTAAACTCGGGGATTACTTGATCAGCGTATAAGTAAGGTCTATCTTCATGGCATTCTCGTGGTTGGGGCTGTGTGCCATGCCCTGACCCGTTGTCGTGTCGAAGGTATTGACACCGTAGGCCTCGGGGCCGAGATAGATCGTGCGCTTTGCCTTGTCAGCCAACACCCCTTGGGGATCCTGTTTGTAACTATTCCACAACTGCTGAAGATAGAGGGCGATATCCATCACATAGCAGCCACGGCTGCGGTTCAAATAGCCATCGTAGGGGAGTTTCACCTCGTAGTAGGTCTCGTAGGCGTAGTTGTAGTCGGCAATACCGGTCAGCTTCTTGTAGTTGGTATAGAGCCCCAGGCGTGCCATCGAGCCATTCCAACGGGCAATCATCTCCTCTCCGGGCGTGAAGAGCTCCCAGTTGTAGTCGGCCTCGCTGTCGTAGAGCAAGAGGTGGGCGCGGTTGATGGCCAGCGAATGGTAGGGTTTGCCCGAGGCATCGCGCTCCTCGGTGATTCGGGTCAAGGCGGCGAAGAGCTCCTCGGTGAAGGTGATCTCGGTGATCACACCCGCCAGGCCCTCCACATAGCAGACCTCGGTAAGCGAACGCTCCTGCTCCTTCTCCTCGAAGGTCAGCCCCTCGAGCAGCGATCCGGCATAGTTGTGTCGGATGGTGTTGATCGAGGCCTTGCCGGTCGTGGCATACTTGTCGAGGAAGTAGTAGAGCGAGGCGGTCGTATCCTGAATCAGCGTAGGATCTACCTCATTGCGATTGCGGCCATAGAGGATCATACCCGATTCGGAGAGCTTGAACTGAATGAGCGAACTCTCCTCGGGGCTCTGGGCCTCGGCTTTCGGTCGGAAATAGAGTCCCTTGAAATTCTTGGCAAACTCCTCGGGATGGAAGAATCCATCCATGTTGTTCCCCTCGTAGGCCCCCTTGCGGAGCATCAGACGATCCACCAAATCATACCCCTCCTCCGTGGGGTGAAGCCTTACGGAGGTCGATGCCGGGTAGATCCCCTTCTCGGGGTCGGGGAACCGGAAGGTAAAGGCGGGCTCTTGGGCCAGGTAGGGGGTCATGTCGAAGGTGCCATAGAAGAGCGTATCGGGGTGCTTCTCGAGGAACGAGTCGTCCACCACCTCGTAGACCTCATACTCGCACATACGGGTCGAATCGCCCCGGAAAGAGGTGATCGAGAAGCCCATCATCAGCGAATCGAAGATCGGACGGTAGCCGAATCCCTTGACCGAGTCGGGGCAGATTCCCCAAGTGTACTGGGAATAGAAACCCGCCGAGCGGAGGCCAAAGGTGTCGCTGAGCATCGAACCCAGCACACCCATGTCGATATTCGAGGTGCGGATCGAGTCGGTCCTAAAGAGGCGTGTTTCGAGTACCCCTCCGATGGATCGAAAACCCACCTTGAGCTGCTGGCTCTCGGGGATGTGGTTGCCTCCCAGCGTGTCGTCCACCTCCGTACACCCTGCAAAGGTCAGCGCCGCTGCGGCGGCCACCACGAGCAGGGAGCGGACAAGTCGAGTCAAAAACTTATAACGCATCATAGAATCGGTGGTAATTATCAAAACATTCGGCCGATTCGGGGTCCTGATACTCCAACAGCGGTTTCCCACTCTCGCGCACCAACTTCTCCACCTCTTCATTGACATGGGGCGAAGCCAAAACCACACCATCGACACACTGCATAACGTAGCGATAGAGGTTTTCGTATGAGGGGGTATCCAGGATCGAAAGATTTTCGTCGCCCATTCCCTCGCTCTCGATCTTCGCGCGGAAGTTGGCATCGAGCGGAGCGGTGAAGGCGTCGTCGTAGACCGAGAGGACGATCTTCAGGTCGTGGAAGATGGGGTCGTCCGAGAAGACGCGCTTCAGGTAGAGGGGTACGATGGCCGAGATCCAGCCGTGGCAGTGAACCACCGTGGGGGCCCAACGCAACTTCTTGACCGTCTCGAGCACGCCACGGGCGAAGAAGATGGCTCGTTCGTCGTTATCCGAGAATTCGGCACCCTGCTCGTCGTGCAGGATCGCCTTGCGCGAGAAGTAGTCGTCGTTGTCGATGAAATAGATCTGCACACGAGCCGAAGGGATCGAGGCCACCTTGATAATCAGCTGGTGGTCGTTGTCGTCGATAATCAAATTCATACCTGAAAGGCGAATCACCTCATGCAACTGATGGCGTCGCTCGTTGATGCAGCCGTAGCGAGGCATGAAGGTACGAATCTCGTTGCCACGCTCCTGCATGGCCTGGCACAAGGTGCGACAGAGCTTGGAGGCATCGGTCTCGGGAAGATAGGGGGTAATCTCCTGACAAACGTACAATATCTTATTAGCCATTTTGATAACTGTTTTATTCCTGCAAAGTTAATAAAATTTGGGCAATTTTTAGAGGATCAGCATGGCATCGCCGTAGGTACCGAAGCGATAGCCCTCCTCTTTGGCCACCTTGTAGGCGTTCATGACCGCCTCATGACCTCCGAAGGCGGCAACCATCATCAACTGCGTGGAGTAGGGCAGTTGGAAGTTGGTCACCATGGCATCGGCTACCGTGAAGTCGTAGGGGGCGAAGATAAACTTGTTGGTCCAGCCACTTTGGGGCTTGATCATGCCACCGGTCGAAACCACCGTCTCGATGGTGCGCATCACCGTCGTACCGATAGCCACCACCTTATGACCACCCCGCTTGGCGCCGTTCACTGCGGCTGCCGTAGCCTCGTCCACAATAAACTGCTCGGAGTCCATCTTGTGCTTCGAGAGATCCTCCACATCCACCGTGCGGAAGTTGCCAAGTCCCACATGAAGGGTCAGGTAGGCCTGGTCGATTCCGCGAATCTCCATGCGCTTGAGCAGGTGTTTCGAGAAGTGCATGCCGGCCGTAGGAGCCGCCACGGCACCTTCATGCTCGGCGAAGATGGTCTGATAACGCTCGGCATCTTCAGGCTCCACCTTCTCGCGCACCCAACGCGGCAGCGGGGTCTCACCCATCTGGTAGAGGGCCTCTTTGAACTCCTCGTAGCTCCCATCGAAGAGGAAACGCAGCGTGCGGCCGCGCGAGGTGGTGTTGTCAATCACCTCGGCCACCAACAGGTCGTCGTCGCCGAAATAGAGCTTGTTGCCGATACGAATCTTACGGGCGGGATCGACCACTACATCCCACAGACGCAACTCCCTGTTGAGCTCGCGCAGAAGGAAGATCTCGATCTCGGCTCCGGTCTTCTCCTTGTTTCCGTAGAGGCGGGCAGGGATTACCTTGGTGTTGTTGAACAAGAAGAGGTCTTTCTCATCGAAATACTCGATGATCTCCTTGAAGATGCGGTGCTCGATCTTGCCGGTTTTGCGGTCGAGCACCAGCAGACGCGACTCGTCGCGGTTGTCGGTGGGATATTTCGCCAACATCTCGGGCGAAAAGTCGTAGCCGTATTGTGAGAGTTTCATTCTTATATGTTTTCGTTAATGAACAAACAACAAATTATATTTTATACGCAAAAAGGGTTATTTTGTTTCGCTCTCTGCCAGTTTTTCGAGAAAAAAGTCGAGATTGTGGGCCTGACGAAGCGTGAAACCACCGCTGCGCGTGCGGCAAAGCGAGGTGAGGTGGGCACCGCTCTGCAACGCCTCGCCGATCTCGCGGGCCAACGAACGGATGTAGGTACCCTTGCTGCAACGCACGCGAATCTTCAGGCGTGGCAACTCATACTCCAGCAGTTCGATCTCATAAATATGGATCAACGCCTGGCGCAACTCCACGGTCTCGCCTGCACGGGCAATGTCGTAGGCTCGTACCCCTTCGACCTTCTTGGCCGAGTAGAGAGGCGGAGTCTGAAGACGCTCTCCGCAGAGCGACTGCAGGGCCTCGCGCACCATCTCCTCGGTGATGTGCTCCGTGGGATAGGTCTGGTCGATCGGATGCTCCAAATCGTAACTCGGGGTGGTGGCTCCCACCATCAGTTCGGCCTCATACTCCTTCTCCTCGCTCTGAAGTTGATCCACCATTTTGGTCGCCTTTCCGATGCAGACGATCAGGATTCCGGTGGCCAGGGGGTCGAGGGTTCCGGCGTGGCCCACCTTGATCTTCGGGAATCCCACCTTGCGCAGGTCGTACTTGATCTTGCGCACCACGTCGGTTGAGGTCCACTCCAGGGGTTTGTCGATAATGGCGATGTAGCCTTCGTTGAAGTTCACCCCCTTGAGCGTAAAGGGGTCGTTGTCGTTGGGTCTGTAGCGCACGGCAATTCGGTTAGAAGAGGTTATACACAACACAAAGCAGACCGGCCAAGAGGCAGTAGAGGGCGAACCAGATGAGTTTGCCGCGCTTCACGATGCCGATCATGAATTTGCAGGCCAGGGCTCCCGACAGGAAGGCGGCCACGAAGCCCGCCACCAGGGGCAGCGTGCCGACGCTCATCGCCGCCATGTCGCCCGAGAGGATGTCCAGGAGCATCTTGCCCAAGATCACGGGGATCACCATCAGGAACGAGAAGTTGGCCACAGCCCCCTTTTCGTTGCCCAGGAGCAGTCCCGTGGCGATGGTCGTACCCGAGCGCGAGAGGCCGGGCAGCGTGGCCAGCGCCTGACCGCAACCGATGATGAAGGCATCGCGGCAGGAGATTTCGCTCTTTTGGCGGGGCTTGGCATAATAGGCGAAGGTCAGCAGTGCCGAGGTAAAGAGCAGCATGCACCCCACAAAGAGGAGCGACGAGAACAGCGCCTCGATCTGATCGCCCAGCAACACGCCGACCAGGCCGGCCGGAATCATCGAGAGGAGAATTTTCAGTACATAGCGTTGTTCGTCGTTGAAGGTCTTCGAGAAGAGCCCCTTCAGGAGCTTCCAGATCTCGGCCCACATCACCACGATCGTACTCAAGACGGTGGCGGCATGGAGCGTCACATCGAAGGTGATGTTGTTCTCGATCTCCACGCCCAGAATCTCCTTGGCGATCTGCAAATGCCCGCTACTCGACACGGGCAGAAATTCGGTCAAACCCTGCACAATACCCAGCAGGATGGCTTCCAATGTATCCATAGTCTTCTTATTTTATTTTCAACAGTCTGCGGTCGGCATTTTTTGGTTCTTTATTTTTTGAGAATGGCGTAGATCTCGAAGACAAAGCCGGCGACGATGAGGATCGGGGCCAGCGTAATCCGCCGGAAAGAGAACATCGCATAATTGAACTCCTCGGGCGAGGCACTCTTGCCCCCCGTCATCAGCACCAGGCCCAACACAACAAGGGCAAAACCAACGAGGAGCAACAGATAGTTCTTCTTGGCCAGGGCCATCTTATCGTCGTTCTTATCGGTGATGGTATTCAACATTTCGTTCCACTTTTTCATAAACTGCGTATACTAATAAAGGTAAATCTTGCTGCTTTTCATATTCACAAATCGGTTCACGGCCAAGGCCGTAAAGAGGAGCGAGAGCAGACACCCCAAGCCGATCATCGCCCCCACGATCGCCCCCACCTTTTCGAGGGTCGCCAAGTTTGTGAGTTCGGGCACCGTCTCATTCAGGCCGTAGAGCGAGGCTCCGAAGAGGATCGCCGCCCCCAGGCCGGCCCATATCCCCTGCACCACGGCATCGCCAAGGAAGGGGCGCATGATATACCACTTGGTCGCCCCCACCAACTTCATCGTGTTGATCAGGTAGCGTTTCGAGTAGATCGCAAGGCGGATGGTGTTGGCCAGCAGGATGAGCGAGATCACCAGCAAAGCCCCTCCGAAGAGGATCAGCACAAAGCGAATCTTTCCCACCGTGCGGTATAGGCGCTCGGCCATGTGGGCCGGGTAGCTGACGCGCTCCACCCCCTCGAGTTGCTCGAGTCGGGCGATGATCGCCTCCACCGACTCCTCCTCCCCATTCGGGGCGGCAAGTTGCACCTCAAAACTGTCCAAGAGGGGATTCTCCTCGAGAATCTCCTCGAATTCGTGCTCAAACATCTCGCGGAAGGCACTATCTGCAGCCTTCTGCTCGCGCGTGGAGAAGTCGATCGTTCGTACCCGCGGTTCGCGCTGCAGCGCCTCACGCACCTGCTCGGTCATTTCGCTATCGGCCCCGTGCATCAACTCCACGGTGAGGGTCACCTGCTCCTCCAGGTTGCGAGCCAGGGTGATCGCTGCCGCCACCAGGTAGCCCACCGATGCCAACAGGAAGAGCACCAGCGACATGCTCATTGCAGAGACCAAGTAGGAGCGTCGCACCCTCTTTTTTAAGCGTTTATCATCCTTCATGCTCGTCGTGTTTTTCGGTTTTATACTTTCGGCGCCACCAGAGCACCACCCCTGCCAAGGCTCCTCCCAAAATCAGAAGCGAGCAGAGGAGCGTCACCCCTTCGACGGCGCGCCAGGCCGGGGCGCGGAATCGCCACTCCACGGTGTGTGCTCCGGCCGGCAACTGCATGCCGCGCAGCACATAGTTGGCGCGGAAATAGGGGGTCTCGACCCCATCGACATAGGCCTTCCAACCCTTGTCGTAGTAGATCTCCGAGAAGAGGGCCACGGCCGGCTCCGAAGCCTCATAAGCGTAGGTCAGGTGGTTGGGCTGGTAGGCCGTAAGGCGAATGTCGCCCACGAAGGGGCGGAGCGAGTCGGCCGGTTGCCAGGGGATACGGTCGGCCTTGTCGAGGTCGGAGCGACGGATCACGGCCACCTGCACGGGATCGACCTCGCCGAGGCGTTGCAACTCCTCTTCGGCCGAGTCGGCCACGAGGGTGTACTCCGCAAACCAGGCGGCACCGGCTGCCGTCGGTCGCCTTAACACCGAGTCGGGCGAGAGGATCACATAGCGCGTATTGAGCATATCCAGCACCCCTTCGTCGAAGCGGTTGAGGTAATGGTCGATCAGATCTTGATAGCGGGCAAGTTTGGCTCCATGGTAGCCACCCACCGAGCGGTGGAAGTAGCTTGTCGTGGCATCGTTGAAGGGGCTCACCGTCAGGTTCAGCACGCGGTAGCCTGGCTCCGTGTCTTGAAGAATCTGGCGGTCGGCCTCGGTGGGAGTTACGCGGTTGCGGTGGGCCGTAACAAAGTTTTCGTGCGAGAGATAGCGCAGATCCACCGGTACCAGATCGACCACCACCAAGAGGCTCACCGCCCCCATCAGCAGGGCGCGATGGAGCCCTCGGCGTAGGTAGAGCCACACGGCTGAGGCGGTCAGCAACACCAGCACCAACGATCGCCACGCATCGCGGGCCATGATCGAGGCTCGCTCCGTGGCCATCGCCCGAGCGGCGGTATGACCCAACTCGATATCGAGCCCTTGGCGCAACTCCTCCTCCATCCCCGCCTGACGGAACCACTCGCCAAACTGCTCGGTGAGCTGCTCCTCGGAGGCGGCATAGCCGAAGTCGAAGAGGTGCGATCCTGCCACGGCAAAGAGCAGACAGAGGCCGCCAACCACCCCCGTGGCCCAAGCCAGGGCACGCAGGGCGCGGCTCTGCTCCTGCGGTTCATCGGCCCGAAGCGCAGAGAGCTTTGCCAGGGCAAAGGCCAACATCAGAGGAGCGGTCCACTGCACCACCACGAGGAACATCGAGACGGTGCGGAACTTGTTGTAGCCGGGCAGGAGGCGGAACATGAGTTCGGTAAATCCCATGAAATGGGAGCCCCAGGCCAAAAAGAGGGCGAGCAACGAGGCGGCGACCACCCACCAGCGGTCGCGACCACCCACCAGCAGGAGTCCCATCACCGCCAGGAAGATCACCACGGCTCCTAGGTAGGTGGGTCCCGCCGTGAAGGGCTGATCCCCCCAATAGAGGGGCAGTTGGCGGGCCAAATCCGAGAGCCCATAGGGGCGCAACGCCTCGGCCACCTCTCCATCGCGGGCAAACGAGCGCATCGAATCACCCCCCATGAAGTCGGGGATGAGCAGGTTCCAACTCTCGGCCGGGCCGTAACTCCATGCCGTAGCATAGGCCAAGTCGAGCCCCTCGGCACTTGAATCTCCCTTCTCGGCCACCAATTCCGAGCCTCCGCGAATTGTATCTTTCGTATGTTGTAGCGTATACCACAGGGGCGAGAAATTGGAGCCCACGGCCACCAAGCCGGCCACCGCAAGCAGGGCCGTGCGCTTCGCAAACTCTTTCAGTCGCTTCTCCACCACGGCAAAATAGCCCTCGGAGAGCCACATCAAGGCCATGGCCACCAGGAAGTAGTAGGTGATCTGTGGATGGTTGGCCCCGATCTCGAGCGAGGCAAAGAGGGCGGTCAAAAGAGCCCCTGTCCAGGGTTTTTTACGCAGGGCGAGCCACGCGCCACCCATCATGGGCGGGGCATAGACCAGGGCCCACATCTTGGTGATGTGTCCCGCCCCGATAATCAGCAGAAAGTAGGTCGAGAGGCCGTAGGCCAGCGACGGGGCCACCGCCACGCGGGTACCGAACCCCATCATGCGGAGCATAAGCCACATGGCGAGCATGGCAAAGAAGAGGAAGGCGGCCGGGGTGTCGATCAGGCGAACCACCTGTCCCAGCGTGTTTTTCACCAATTGTGCGGGGTAGGCCACATTGATCAGGTAGGCCGGCATGCCGCCAAACATTCCTCCGGTCCACTGGGGATCCTCACCCGTCTGGGCACGACATTGGCGAATGTCGTGGGCCATACCCTCGTACTGCACCACATCGTGCTGAGGCAACTCCTCTCCCGCAAACTGCGGAGCGAAATAGAGGGCACTGACGACAAAAAAGAGCAATGCGACCCCCACAAATGCGAGTGCTGATCTCCATCCATGCGAGAGCCCCCGAAACCTCCAAAGTCGATGATTCATAAAAATCGAAATTTTTCCAATTTGCAAAGGTACGATAATTTTGCGGATTTTCGGACGCCACACCTAAATTATAGGATTTTTTTGACGGAATAATCGTTTTTCGCGCGCAAAAAAGCCTGTTTTGCAAACTTTTTCACTATCTTTGCAAGATATAGAACGGGGTTTTGGCGTGGATTGATCCGCACCAAAAAGCCCGAATCCGAAAACCGCAATAGTTTTATGATGACACTCGATGCGATTCGCCGACCGATCGAAGGGCTTTTGAAGGAGTTCGATGCGTTTGTCGGAGCGCAGTTCACCACCGACGGAGAGCTTCTCTCCGAAATGCTGACCCACGCCCTCTCGTCGCGTGGCAAGGGGATTCGCCCCATGCTTGTCCTTCTCTCGGCCCTGCTCCATGCGGGCGATGAGAGCCGCGTAGGACGCCGTAGCCACATTGCCGCCATGCTGGTCGAGATGATCCACACCGCTTCGCTGATCCACGACGATGTGATCGACGAGGCCGACCAACGTCGCGGAAAACCCTCGGCCAACGCCCTTTGGCAATCGCGCAATGCGGTGTTGTTGGGCGACTTTATCCTGGCACGAAATCTGTCGATCGGCCTCGAGAGTGGGCAGTTCGATCTGGTGACCCACATCACCCGTGCCATGACCACCCTTTGTGAGGGCGAGGTGCTACAAAGCGAGAGCGCCCGCAAGCAACTCACCTCTCGCGAGCGCTACTTCGATGTCATTCGCCGCAAAACAGCCTCGCTGCTGGCCGTCAGTGCCTCGGCCGGAGCCCTCTCGGTGGGGGCCCGCCAGGAGGAGGTGGAGCGCATGCACCGCATCGGTGAGGTGCTCGGCATGGCCTTCCAGATTCAGGACGACATCTTGGACTTCCTGCAGGAGGCCAAGACCGGCAAACCGAGGAATAACGACCTGCGTGAGGGGAAGATCACCCTGCCGCTGCTCCATGTGCTGGAGCGCGCCTCCGAGGAGCGTCGTGAAGAGCTCCTGAAGCGTCTTTCGGCCTGTCATGCCGACGAACAGGAGGTAAACTATCTGCAAACCGTGGTTGAAAATTGCGGAGGCTTGGCGGAGGCCCGCCGTGTGATGGAGGAGTACATCGAGGAGGCTCTGCACCTGCTGAGCCACTACCCCGCCTCCGAGGCCCGCTCCTCGCTCGAGGGGCTGGCGCGCTTCATCGTGGAGCGACTCTCCTAAAACATTGCAAAGTCCCCTTAAAACAGATTCAAAAGCCCACACCAAAGCCTCTTGAAACAAGAACTAATAAGGAGTCGAAAATATGAACAAAGGTGTTAAAAATGAAAACTATGCACTGCCGATTGCAGTGATGTTTTCTCTCTTTTTCATGATTGCCTTCGTAACCAACTTTGCCGGTTCGATGGGGGTCATCGTACAAAACCAATTTGGGGCAAGCAACGCCCTCTCGCAGCTCGGCACCCTGGCCAACTTCATCGCCTACGCCTGCATGGGCATCCCTGCGGGTGTGATTCTGAAGCGCAAAGGCTACAAATTCACCTCGCTGGCGGCCGTGACGGTCGGCTTCGTGGGGGTGGGTATCCAATTCCTATCGGGCTATGCGGAGTCGTTTGCAGTCTATGTGTTGGGAGCCTTCGTGGCCGGCTTCTCGATGTGTATGCTCAACATCGTGGTGAACCCGATGCTCAATACCTTGGGTGGAGGTGGCAACAAGGGAAACCAACTCCTGCAACTCGGCGGTTCGTGCAACTCGGTGGGAGGCACCATCGCCCCCATCCTGCTGGGCTATCTGATTGGTGGTGAGGCCGAGGAGGCCACCGTGGGACAGGCGGCACCCGCCATGATTATTGCCATGGCTATCTTTGCCTTGGCCTTCGTGGTGATCGCCCTCACCCGCATCCCCGAGCCCCACATGGAGCGCCCCGAGGAGCGCGCCGAGCGACTCAGCGGCCAAAAGACGAAAGATCCTCACGGCCCCCTTTCGTTCCGCCACTTTGTGCTGGGAGCCGTAGCCATCTTCTTCTATGTGGGTATCGAGGTGGGTATTCCGAACATCGCCAACCTCTACATGTCCGACCTGGAGTGGGTAGGCCCCGCCGTGGCCGGTACGCTGGTCGGTAGTTACTGGTTCCTGATGATGTGCGGCCGCCTGGTGGGCGGTGCCGTGAGTGCCAAGATCTCGTCGCGCACGATGCTCTCCACGGTCTCGATTGCAGCCATCGGCTTCATCCTCTGCCTGATCCTCATCCCCGAGAGCCACCATATCTCGATCTTCGGCAACGAAGTTCCCCTAAAGATGCTCTTCATGCTGCTTTGCGGCCTCTGCACCTCGGTGATGTGGGGGGCGATCTTCAACCTTGCAGCCGAGGGGCTGGGCAAATACACCCCCGCCGCCTCGGGTATCTTCATGGCCTTGGTCTGCGGAGGCGGTATCCTCCCCTTCATTCAGGGCTATGCCGCCGACCTGGTGGGCTTCGTGCAGAGTTACTGGGTGATCGTGGCCGCCTTGGGCTACCTGCTCTTCTATGCCCTTGTAGGCTCGAAAAACGTAAACCGCGATATTCCGACGAATTAGGTTTTATAATTCTGAATTAAAAAATTCCTAACTCCACATTCCTAATATTCCTAATTGTTTTGTATCTTTGCGCTTCAAGCGTAAAGATACAAAACTTTTATGGCTCGCAAAAAACAGAATTACCCCCTGATCGAGGGGCTTGAGATAACCACCCTTGCCGCCGAAGGCAAGGCGATGGGGCGTTGGAACGACCAGGTGGTCTTTGTCCCGATGACCGTCCCGGGCGATGTGGTCGATGTGCAGATCCGTGTCAAACGCCGCCGCTTCATGGAGGGCTTCGTGGTCAACTACCGGAAGCACTCCGATCGAAAAATCGAACCCTTCTGCCACCACTTCGGAGTGTGTGGCGGCTGCAAGTGGCAAAACCTGGGCTACGAGGAGCAGCTGAAGTTCAAGACCGAGCAGGTGCGCGACCAACTCACGCGCATCGGTAAGGTGGAACTTCCCGAGATCCGTCCCTGCCTCGGTTCGGCCAAGACCCAATTCTACCGCAACAAGTTGGAGTACACCTTCGCCGACCGCCGTTGGATGACCTACGAGGAGATCGCCGATGCCGGCCGCGAGATCACCCCTGAGCCGGCCCTCGGATTCCACATTCCCAACATGTTCGACAAGGTGCTCGATATTGAAAAGTGTTGGTTGCAGGCCGACCCGTCGAATGCCATCCGCCTAGAGATCAAGCGCTTCTGCGTGGAGCACGGCTACGAGTTCTATCACGCCCGCGAGCACTCGGGGCTGATGCGCAACATCGTGATCCGCACCGCCTCCACGGGCGAGATCATGCTCATCGTGGTCTTCAACAGCGACGACAAAGAGCGCATCGAGGCGCTGATGAGCCATCTGCACACCACCTTCCCCGAGATCACTTCACTGATCTACATGGTCAATACGAAGTGGAACGATTCGTTGGGCGACCAGGAGCCTATCCTCTTCGCCGGCAAGGATCATATTTTGGAGGAGATGGAGGGGCTGAAGTTCAAGGTGGGCCCGAAATCCTTCTACCAGACCAACTCCGAACAGGCCTACGAACTCTATAAGGTGGCTCGCGACTTTGCCGACCTGAAGCCCGAGGAGACCCTCTACGACCTCTACACCGGCACGGGTACGATCGCCAACTTCTGCGCCTCGCGCTGCCACAAAGTGGTGGGCATCGAGTATGTCCCCGAGGCGATCGAGGATGCAAAGGTCAACTCCGCGATGAACCGAATCGAGAACACCACCTTCTATGCCGGCGACATGAAGGCGGTCTTGAACGACGATTTTGTGGCCAAGAACGGCCGTCCCGATGTGATCATCCTCGACCCGCCCCGAGCCGGTGTCGACGAGCCGGTGATCGACGTGATCCTTCGTGCCGCCCCCGAACGCATTGTCTATGTGAGTTGCAACCCCGCCACCCAGGCCCGCGACCTGGCCCTCATGGACGGCCTCTATCGCGTGGAGGCGGTGCAGCCGGTCGATATGTTCCCCCACACCCACCATGTGGAGAATGTGGTCAAGTTGGTGCGACGATAACCGCCCGCCCCTCCCTCGCGAAAATATGGCGAGCTGGGAATCGGAAAAAACGAACTTTTTTGGTGTAAAGGCTTGCGCTTTTACACCATTCTTTTTATATTTGCATTACAATTAGCCATGCTAAACTTTTAAATAATTTAAATTTATAACTAAAAAGTTCAAAAACAATGAAAACGATGAAGAAATTCTGGTTTTTGCCCCTTCTGCTGCTGGGTCTGGCAGCATGTGGCGATGACAACACCGAGCCGACTCAGCCGGTAACTCCTCCCGCGCAAACTCAGGTGGTAATCTGCGAGTTGACCGCCCCCGAGGCCAACGCGGAGTTCGACTTGGCAGAGGTGGAAGGCTTCGAGATCAAGGGTAACGCCCTGATCAATGAGGGTGCCATTGCCGATGTGGAGTTGAAGGTGGGCAATACCATCATCGAGGAGGTGGATAGCGTCCCCTTCACCTACGAATACACCTTCCCCGCCGAGCAGGAGCTCGGTGAGTTGGAGATCACCCTCACCGTCACGGGCGACCGCGAGGCCACCGACAGCCGTTCGGTAACCGTTCGCGTAAGCAAGAGTGAGGCCCCCGCCCCCGAGCAGGAGCTAACCCTCACGCTGACGGCCCCCTCCGAAGGCTATGTATGGGAGTCGAAAAACCCGCTGACGATCTGTGGCGAGGGTTCGGCCAACGTAGGTGAGATTCAGAGCGTAAGCCTGCAGGTGGGCGACATCGCCATCAGCGAGGTTGATGCCCTCCCCTTTACCTACGCCTTCACGGCTCCCGAGGAGCTGCCCGAGGGTGAGTTGGTTATCACCTTGACGGCCGTGGGCAACCAGGGTGCCGAGGCGACGCAACAGGTGACCATCACCCACAAGAAGCCCCAGCAGGATACGCCGACCCCCACTCCGACCCCCGAGACCGGTACGATGGTCGATTCGCGCGACGGCAAGAACTACCGCACGGTAACCATCGGTGAGCAGACCTGGATGGCCGAGAACCTGGCCTACCTGCCGGCCGTCTACCCCGGTGCCGATGCGGCCAACTCGGGTACGGCAAAGCGTTATTTCGTCCTCTTCTACGAGGGTACGGATGTAGGCGAGGCCAAGCAGACGCAGGAGTATGCCGACTACGGCGTGCTCTACAACTGGTTTGCCGCCAACGATACCGAATCGAAGAGCGGTGCTTCGGAGAGTGCCGTGCCGAGCGGTGTGCAGGGTGTCTGCCCCGAGGGTTGGCACCTGCCCAGCAAGGCCGAGTGGCAGCAGCTGGAGGCCTATGTATCTTCGCAGATCGAGGATGTAGAGGGCGAGTTCTGGATGGACGACTGGGGTGAGATGCACTCCACCGAGGGGCTCAAGAATGTATGGTCGGCCCTCACCGCCGTGGGCATGTGGGACGAATCGCTGGCCACCGATACCTATCCTGACCTGGCTGCGGGCCCGCGCGACACCTTCGGATTCTCGGTGCTTCCGGCCGGCTTCTGCTGGCAGACCGGCACCTTCGAGTACCGCAAGACCGAAACCGGTTTCTGGATGACCGACTACCAGCAGTATGGCGGCGGTTGCGTGGAGTTCCGAAACCTCCAGTACAGCATCTCCTTCACGAAGTCGGGTTACCAAGATCGTCGCGGCTACTCGGTACGTTGCGTCATGGACTAACAAACAAAAAAAATCGTAAGCGATGAAAAAATTATGGATTCCTCTGCTGGCCCTGGCCCTGTGTGTTACGGCCTGCGAGAGCAACGACGAGCCGCAACCCCAGGAAAATACCCAGGAAAATCCGAACAACAAGCCCGATCCCGATCCTACGCCTGATCCGGATCCCACGCCCGATCCCACGCCCGACCCCGATCTGACCCCCGTGGAGGGGACGATGACCGACCCGCGCGACGGAGAGAGCTATGTTACCGTGACCCTCGGCGATCAGACCTGGATGGCCGAGAACCTGCGTTACTTCCCCATCGAGGAGCAGCTTCTCGACATCTCCGCCACCGAGCCCCGTTACTATGTGATCTTCGACAACGACCTCTCGGCCGAGATCGGACAACTTTCGCTGAAGACCTACGGAGCCTTCTACAACCTGCCTGCCGCCACGCAGGGCGAGCAACTCCTCCAGGGGGATGAGCAGCGCATCGTGCGCGGCATCTGCCCCGAGGGGTGGCACCTCCCCTCGCAGGCCGACTGGAACACCCTGGCCCAGTATGTGCTCGATGCCGGCATGGCCGGCGTGATGGCCGATGGCACGGTAGACCCCACCGCCATCGCCAA
>JAEIGA010003388.1_pt1 | contig 25007 bp, 25 predicted proteins | sample 9270691 | NCBI WGS metagenome assembly JAEIGA01 (sample SAMN17057246, study PRJNA624740) | gut metagenome | biome: biome; isolation source: fecal sample | host: Bos grunniens | place: China: Xizang | collected 2019
GCACCGACAATTTTGTCTATCAGCGCTCGGTGCTTGCCTATGTCGAGGCGGCCAAGCGTGTTGGTGGTCGTGTGCTTGAGATAGGCACAGGTTCGGGCTATGGCATTCGCACTATTGCTGCAAATGCCAAGGAGTTTGTAACAATCGACAAGTTTCGCTCGTTGGCAGTCGAGAATCTACCAGCAAACACCTCATTTATAGAGTCTAAAGTGCCGCCACTTCCATTTGAAGATGAGGTCTTCGATTGTGTGGTGTCGTTCCAGGTTATTGAGCATATTCGTGATGATAAGCGCTTCGTAAGAGAGGTTCTACGAGTGTTAAAGCCTGGCGGTAAGTTTATTGTGACAACCCCCAATCGCCCAATGTCGCTGACACGCAACCCTTGGCATGTGCGTGAATATCGCCCCGAGGAGCTTAAGTCGTTGCTGTTGGGCTTTAGCTCGGTGGAGTGTCTGGGCGTTGGTGGTAATGAGCGTGTGTGGGCATACTACGAGAAGAATCGAGAGTCGGTAAATCGTATCATGCGCTTCGATATATTGAAAATGCAGTGGTGGTTGCCACGTTTTGTGCTTCAACTTCCGTATGACATACTTAATAGGTTGAATCGCAAGAAGTTGTATGCTGATAACTCGCAACTTACCGAGGCGATAACCATGCGAGATTACCATCTGCAAGATGTTGATGCTGAGTGTTTTGATTTGTTTTACATAGCAACAAAATAAGATGATGAGCCGTATCACGCTAATACAACGCAATATAGAGTGGCTTAATGTCGATGCCAACCTTGCCGATATCGAGGCGATGCTCGATGACGTTAAGACCAATGTCGTGGTGCTTAGCGAGATGTTTCAGACAGGTTTTGCGACTAATCCGCAAGAGGCGGTTGATGGTGGTAAGACGTTGGAGTGGATGTTGCGAATGGCCAAAAAGCTCGATGCGGCAGTTGTGGGTTCGTGTGCTGTGAAGGTTGGTGACGAGTATCGCAATCGTATGTACTTCGTAAAGCCTACAGGCGAGGTGGAGTATTACGACAAGTGGCATCTGTTCTCGATTGGCGGTGAGAGTAAAAGCTATACACGAGGTAATGAGCGCAAAGTTGTTGAGTGGCGAGGAGTTAGGTATCTGCTTGCTGTGTGCTATGACCTACGTTTTCCCGTGTGGAGCCGCCAGCGTGGCGACTACGACGCCATCATATATGTTGCTGCGTGGCCTACGCCACGACGTGAGGTGTGGAAAACTCTGTTGCGGGCACGTGCTATCGAGAACCAGACATACGTCATAGGTGTTAACCGCACGGGCGATGAGCCAACGTTGAACTACTCGGGTGATTCTGTGGTTGTGAATTACTACGGAGAGCCCATGTGTGAGTGTGGTGATGCCGAATGTGTAGTTCAAGCGGAACTTGATATAGACAAGCTTAATAAGTTCAGAGATAAGTTTAATGTCAGTGTCGATGCTGACGAATTTATGTTGATATAGTATGAGTGTAAATGAGATAATCCTGCTCTTGGTTTCGGGTGTTATTGTCGGCATAATCAATACCCTTGGCGGCGGTGGATCGGTGATTACGATGTCACTATTTATGGCTATGGGTATGCCTATTGGCTTGGCAAACGGCACTAATCGTATCGCTGTACTACTTCAGAATCTGTCGGCTACAATCTCCTTCTTGCGCAAGGGAATGCTTCATATTCGCAGCGGACTACTACTCTCGTTGCCCGCCATTGCTGGTAATATCTTTGGCGCAATGGTGGCAACCGAGGTTAGCGAATCGGTCTTTAAGATATGCCTATCTGTGGTGCTCGCCATCATTCTTGTCTATCTGCTTTTAGGTAAAGATAATGAGCATGTAACAGGTGGTCATGGCCTGAAAATCAGGTGGTGGCACTATATAGTATTCTTCATCATTGGCTTCTATGGCGGCTATATCTACATCGGCCTTGGCTTCTTGATCTTGGCAATCGCCATCTGGACGATGAAGCTCGATATCATCACGGCTAACGTAATCAAGGGATTCGTGATATTTCTGTCAACTCCGTTTGCCCTTGCTGTGTTTGTCTACAACGGACAGGTGGAGTGGATTGCTGGTTTGTTGCATGGCGCAGGAAATATCTTAGGTGCTGTTTTGGCGTCGTACTGGGCAATGAACTGGGGTGTGAAATTTGTTAGATGGTTTACGCTCTTTATAATCGTTGTTTTCTTTGTCGACCTCATGGGTTGGATATCGCTCGAGGGAGTGTTGTCGGGATTATTGTAGTGCTGAAATGGAAAAGAAACTAATTGAGATAACAGGAGCAAGGGTTCACAACCTCAAGAATATAGATGTTGCCATTCCTCGTGATTCGCTCGTTGTTATAACGGGTGTCTCGGGATCGGGCAAGTCGTCGTTGGCATTCGATACGATATATGCTGAGGGCCAGCGCCGCTATATGGAAACGTTGTCATCGTATGCTCGCCAGTTTGTCGGAAACATGGAGCGCCCCGATGTTGATAAGATTACTGGCCTTAGCCCTGTTGTCGCCATTGAGCAGAAGACAACTAATAAGAATCCTCGCTCTACGGTAGGCACGGTGACCGAGATTAACGACTTCTTGCGACTGATGTATGCTCGTGTTTCTACAGCTTATTCTCCGATTACGGGCGAAGAGATGGTGCGATATAGCGACGAGCAGATTCTCGATCTTATGATCAAGGGGTTTGATGGTCGTCGTGTAGCCTTTCTTGCTCCTGTGGTCAAAGGACGCAAGGGCCACTATCGTGAGCTATTCGAGCAGATGTCGAAGCGAGGATATATCTACGCACGTATCGACGGCGAGATTGTGGAGTTTTCGGCAGGCATGAAGCTCGATAGATATAAGATCCATACTATCGACATGGTCATTGACCGCCTTGTCGTTGGCGAAGAGCATCGTGAGCGTATGCGAACATCGCTATCCGAGGCTATGCGCCAGGGTAAGGGTACGATGCTTCTCTATGATTATGGCACTTGTGGCACTCGCTACTATTCACGCCATCTGATGTGTCCAACGACGGGTGAAGCCTTCGAGGAGCCGCAGCCACACACCTTCTCGTTTAACTCACCCAAAGGTGCATGTACCGAGTGTAACGGCCTGGGTGAGAGAGCGGTATTCGATATGGATAAGATTGTGCCAGATACATCCTTGTCGCTTGCCGATGGGGGTATTGCGCCGCTGGGAAAGCAGCATAACAATGTGCTTTTTGCTATGCTTGAAGCCCTCGGCCATCGCTACGATTTTACGCTGAACGATCCTATATCGACCATATCGAACGAGGGTATGAATGCCATTCTTTATGGTGATCCTGAGCCTCTTATGCTCCATGCTTCGTCGTATGGGGTAGCTGGCGGGCGTGACATGATGTCGTGGATGGGACTCAACGAGTGGATGATGCGTGATGTAGACGAGGATTCGAAGAGGGGTGAGAAGTGGCGTGAGCAGTTTTTTGTTATGCAGAGCTGCCCTTCGTGTCATGGTACTCGCTTAAAGGCTGAGGTCGAGAACTTTCGTATCGATGGTAAGAGCATCTCGGAGGTGTCGGCAATGTCGATCCTCGAGTTTCAACAGTGGATCAATGGTGTTGAAGATAAACTTGCTGACAAACAGCGCATTATTGCACGTGACCTAATAAAGGAGATACGTGAGCGTGTGGGATTTTTGATTGATGTAGGCCTTGGCTATTTGTCGCTTTCACGTGCCTCTCGCACCATCTCGGGTGGTGAGTCGCAGCGCATACGTCTTGCTACGCAGATAGGCTCAAAGCTTGTGAATGTGCTCTATATTCTCGACGAGCCAAGTATTGGCCTACACCAACGTGACAACCAGCGACTCATCGATAGCCTTAAACAGTTGCGTGATGCTGGTAACTCAGTAATCGTTGTTGAGCATGACGAGGATATGATGCGTGCTGCGGACCATATTGTTGATGTTGGTCCTCTGGCAGGTCGTCGAGGAGGTAAAGTTGTAGCTCAAGGTAGCTTTAAGGATATATGTGATGCTCAGACTCTTACTGCTGATTACCTAACACGACGCAGAGCTATTCCTATTCCAGAAACATTGCGTGCGGGAAATGGCGAATGTCTGCGTATTGTTGGTGCTAATGGCAACAATTTGAAGGGTGTTGATGTGAGCATCCCTCTCGGTAAGCTTGTGTGTATAACGGGTGTTTCGGGCTCGGGTAAGTCGTCGCTAATAAACGGCACTCTGCGTCCTATTCTTGCTCGTCATCTCTATCACTCCTACGATCAGCCACTGCCCTATGAGCGAATTGAGGGTTTGGAGCATATCGACAAGCTTGTCGTTGTCGACCAGTCGCCAATAGGTCGCACACCACGAAGCAACCCAGCGACATATTCCAATGTATTTGCCGACATTCGCAAGCTATTTTCCGAGACGCCAGATGCGCTTATTCGTGGTTATAAGGCGGGTAGATTCTCGTTTAATGTCAAGGGCGGACGCTGCGAGGAGTGTCGTGGCGCAGGCCATCAGACTATCGAGATGAACTTCTTGCCCGATGTGTTTGTCAAGTGCAAGACGTGTGGTGGCAATCGCTACAACCGTGAAACTTTGGAGGTTAAATACAAGGGTAAGAGCATCAACGACGTCCTGAATATGACGATAAATATGGCCGTCGAGTTTTTCGAGAATATACCATCTATATATCAGAAACTACGTGCTATTCAGCAAGTTGGACTTGGTTACTTAACGCTCGGTCAACCATGTACTACGCTTTCGGGTGGCGAGTCGCAGCGAATAAAGTTGGCAACTGAGCTGGCTAAGCGTGATACTGGTCGCACTCTATATATTCTCGATGAGCCAACAACGGGACTTCACTTCGAGGATATTCGTCAGCTGCTCGATGTTGTCAACCGCCTTGTGGACTGCGGTAATACAGCAATAGTCATTGAACACAACCTCGATGTGGTGAAGGCTGCCGACTGGATTATCGACATGGGGCCTGAGGGCGGACGTGATGGTGGTAGGGTTGTTGCTGAGGGAACACCTCGGGATATTATATCTAATAGTGAGAGCTATACGGGATATTACTTAAAGCAGATGTTTAAGTAGTTTAAGGCGGTCGGTTGATCGCCTTTTCTGTTTCTTCATAAGCTGTTAGCTCGTCGATGTATGGCTAACGCAGGTTGTTTGGCATATTAGTTGTGTTGGTGATTGGCGAAAGATAGGTTTAACCTCTAATTAAAACAGTTATGAAACTATTTAAACAACCGCTAATCATTGCCGCAGCTGTTGTTGCGATGACGACAGCAGCAACAGCTCAAACAACAAATCGTGATGATAGATACTCGCCATCTATCTACACCTCAGCATCAGCTGACGCACACAAACATCATGATAATAAGTCGCATAAGCGCACGATGAGCGACTTTGCTGAGACGGAGCGTGTTGGCCATCGAGAGTTGAGCAACCCTCAGTTTATCTTTGCCTCGCCCGATAACCGCTTTGCGTTGGCCATAGGTGGCTTCGTCAACCTACGCACGAGCTACGACTTCGACGGTGCGGTGAACAACATCGACTTTGTGCCGTATGACATCCCCATGTCGAAGGGCTATGCGTCGCAGCAGCGAATAATGATGGATGCGTCGACCTCTCGCCTATATCTCAAGGCTGTGGTCAATAGCAGTGCGTTAGGTCGCATCGTGGTGTTTAGCGACATGGACTTTCGTGGTGGCGCCGAATTCTCCTATCTGCCACGCTTGCGCTCGGCCTATGTTCAGTTTAAGGGCCTTACCATAGGTCGTGATGTGACAACCTTCTGTGACCTCAATGCAGCGCCACGAACCATTGATTTTCAGGGACCTAACGCCTATAACTTCTCGTTCAACGAGATGATACGCTATGAGTACAACTCTCGCATGGGTTTGAGCTTTGGTATTGCTGCTGAGCGACCTGTGGTGAATGCCACTTATGGCGACAGCTACTCCGAGATTATGCAGCGTGTGCCCGATGGCATTGCCTATTTCCAGTATCAATTCGGTCGTGAACGCCAGAGCCATCTTCGCATTTCGGGTGTTATTCGTGACATGTACTTGCACGATAATACCAATGGCGAGAATACTACACGTGTGGGCTGGGGTGTGCAGCTAAGCGGTCATATCGGCATAACAGAGTGGGTTGATGTCTACATGAATGGTGTATATGGCAAGGGTATAACACCTTATATTCAGGACCTTACAGGCTCGCCATACGACATGGCTTTTAATCCCGATAAGCCTACCGAGCTGCGTGTGCCAACAATGTGGGGATGGCAGGCAGCTGCTCAGGTCAACATCGTGCCACAAAAGTTCTGGGTTGCTGGCGGTTATTCCGAAGTGGGACTCGACAAGGAGCATGGATTCGTCAACGATGCTCAGTATAAGAAGGGTAGCTACATCTTTGGCAACGCCTTCTATAAGCTTACTTCCAACCTCACCTTTGCGCTTGAGTATCTGCATGGCACACGACGCAACATGAGCGATGATCTCAACTCGGCCAACCGCCTAAGCATCATGGCTCAGTATAACTTCTAAATCTATATTATATATAGTATGCGGCATCCTCTCAAGGAGTGCCGCATTTTTTTTGTAAAATTAAGCAAAAAAATGCATGTGTGATGTTATATTTGCGTAAGTTATTCGTTATATAGATAAACAACCCAAACAACAAAGAGTTTGAATACCGAGACAGAATATATAACCCTTGTGGCCCGAATGCGTGATACCGTATATCGCTTGGCTCGAAGCATCCTTACGAATGATGCTGAGGCCGAGGATGTTACGCAAGATGTGTTCGAAAAGGTGTGGCGAATACGTGACTCGATACTTCGAAGCGACTACCCACGAGCCTATGTCTGTCGCATAGCACATAACCTTGCTATAGATCGCCAGAGGGAGAGGGTGCGTAAGTGTGGGGTGGAGGTTGTTGAACGGGGTGATATGCTCAGCGATGGCAATGTTTCGTCGAATATCAAGGATATGGCCACACTCACGCTCGACCTTATCAGTAGGCTTCCTGAAAAGCAACGTACGGCGATTCATCTGCGAGATGTCGAGGGATATGAAATAGAGGAGATTGCCCAGGTTGTGGAGGGTGATGAGAATAGCGTAAGGATGAACTTGTCGAGAGCACGAAAAACGATACGTGAACAATTAACGATTATTATGAACTATGGAGTTAAACGAGATTAATAGACTCATTGATAAGTATTTTGATGGTGACAGCTCACGTGAAGATGAGTTGGCATTAGCGAAATATTTCTCAGAAACTGAGGAGTTACCCGATGAACTACTTGGGGTTAAGGCAATGTTTGACTCGCTTCATACGCTAAGCCAAGTAACATCAAAAACCGAGGTGGCCAAGCCAAAGAGGGTGAAGATGCAGCTGTCGATATGGTTGGCAAGGTGTGGCAAACGCATAGGTATGGGGGTGGCTGCCTCTGTGGCGTTGATAATCTCTCTAATCTCAATCTTTGGTGCTAATGATGCTGATGTGAGCGTTGAGCCTCAAATGAGCTTCATTTGCTATGTAGATGGCAACGCTGTTGAAGATTGGACGGTAGCCCAGGCCGAAACTGATAGGATACTAAGCGGTGTTGCGAGCAATATGCAGCAGGCTCTCGCAAATATAAATATGATACAAATAACAGCGCTGAAACATAATAACTAACCTAAAAAATGCTTTATATGAAACGACTATCTATGTTTATATCAGCCTTGATGATTATATTTTCTGCCTCAGCGCAGCAACCTGACTCATCGGCGAATACTATCTATATAGGCGATGGTACAGATACATCCATCTCAACACGCAATGGAAATATATCTCTTTCGCTTGCGGGTATGAACCTGGAGTTTGGTAATGAAAATAGCAATGCGGGTAGCGTAAAGAGTATCTCTACAGAGAATCCACGTGTCACATTTAGTGCTTTCGAGGTTCGCAACACTGACCACCTTGCGTTGTTGGAGGTTGGTGTCAATACTCTGGTGAATACAGATTATTCTATGTATTCTAAAGAGGAGGCTGCGATGCTACCATTTGGAAATCGAAAATCAGTATATTTTGCGATTAATCTGTTGTCAATGGATGTTGCGCTCAATAAGAGAGGTACTTGGAGTTTTAATATGGGATTTGGCTTTAGCTGTGAGCGCTATACATTTGCTGGACCCTACTCAATGCAGTATGTCGATGGTATGATGCGTCCTACAAGACTTGAGGGCAATATCAAGAAGTCTCAACTAGGTGTGGATTATATACATATGCCATTTCTTATCAACTGGAACTTTAGTAAGAAGTTCTTCGTTGCAGCCGGTGCTAACCTCGACATAGTAATGAATGATTTTCTGCGATATAGGAAGCCTATAACCACTATCGAACGCACGGTTACGGTTAATCCAGTGCAAATAGGTGCAACAGCACGTATAGGATATGGTAAGCTCTATGGCTTTGTTAACTACTCGTTCTTAGAGATGTTCAAGAGTGGCACAGGCCCTAAGGCTAATAGGCTATCGGCAGGTGTAGGCTTATTATTCTAAAACATTGCGTGATATGAAACGATTTATATTCCTCATAATGTTGTTGTTGCCTGTTGTGGCAAATGCACAAGTCGATCCATTGGCTCCTCTTGTTGAGAAATATTCGTTGATGAAGAAGTGTTCTACGGTTGTTTTGTCGAGGGAGATGCTCGAAAGCATGGGTGTTGATGCCGATGTGGAGTATATGCAAGTAGTGGCTGTTGAAAATCCTGAGCTCATCAGTGAGTTTAAGGCGGAGATTGAGCGCATAGCTAAGGGATACTCGTTGCTCATGAGTGTGAATAACGAGGGTAGCAATGTGAAGATCTATCGGGTGACGCAGGTTTTTAAGTCGGAGAGCGGTGCTAAGCGTCAGCAGCAACAAGAGTTTTTGATATTCTGTATTAACGAAAAAGAGGGTGTGGCAGTGCGCATTGTTGGTAACGATATCAAGCTTAGTGAAGCTACATCGCTTATAGGATTGTGATGATAAATTAGTTTATATGGCACTACTTATAATATTGATTGCCTTGCTATTTCCTGCTGTTAGCTCAGCTCAGATTCCAGCTGTTGAGCGACTTGGTAACGAGGCTTCGAAGCAGAAGGATGTTGAGTATGAGAGCGTGGGAAGTTTTATGCTCGGAATGGCATCTACGTTTGCCGACAAGGAGCAGCGCAGCACATTTGCAATGCTTAAACATATCGACCTCATCGAGTGTCGTAATTCGGGCTACGAGCAAACGTTGGAGAGTCGCACAATGACCATCATTAATAGCATCGGAGCTAAGTTCCTGGCGTCGTCAACCGACGAACGAGGTCGCAACGATGTCTATATACTCAAAAGTGGCAACACGGTAAGCGAGGTGATAATCATCACTCACGGCAAGAGTGGTGGGCTGGCCGTAGTAGTCATGTCGGGAACTATCCCCTACGAGCGACTTGGCGAGCTGTCGAAGTTGGGGCCACCAGATAGAAAGTAAACTTAAATTATGATTGATATGAAACGATTTATTTTAATGATTATCACGCTTCTGCCAATTAGTGCAATGGCTCAGATTCCTGAGATTAGCAAGCTTGCTGATAGCTATGCGCAGACTGATGGCATAACAGTGGTAAACCTTACGAGTGAGATGCTTAAGATGGCTAATGTCGATGAGGCTGCGATGGGTGTTGATCTTGAAAGTCTAATTATTATCACGGCAGAGGATGGTAAAAAAGCAAAAGTGCTGAAGAAACAAGCCGCAAAAATTATTGCAAAACTTAAGCTAAATTCGCTATGCGGCTTTGAGTATGAGGGTGCAGTTGTAGAGGTTTTTATGACCGACTCAACAGCTCAACCTGCTGATGTTGTGATATCCATATCAGGCGAGTTTGAGGAGGCTGCGCTAATTGATGTTACCGGTAATTTCACCGAGGCGCAAATAGCTCAGCTCATCGAGAACTTTGGCGGTATGTAGCATTCATATAAGTATATCTTGGAAAAAGTCGTGCATCATCGTGTACGGCTTTTTCTCCATATCGCAATCAGTATCAAACAAATTACTATCAGCATATTGCAACTATCGACTTTGTTTTGTATCTTTGTGATTATGAAAGCTATATACCATACTATCTCAATGCTTTTTGTGCTCTGCGCACTTGTGGCATGCGGCAATGTCGACTCTGTGTATGAGGCCAAAGAGGAGATCCAACCCATTATTCACACCGATACAATACGGCTGATGTTTGGTGGCGACCTTATGCAGCACATACCTCAGATAAGGGCGGCACGAAGGTCGGATGGTAGCTTCGACTACACCCAATCATTCGAATACGTAGCTCCAATATTCCGCAATGCCGATGTCGCCGTTGTTAACCTCGAAACGACGCTAACGACGCAAGGCGATTATAGCGGCTTTCCACGTTTTGCTGCGCCTGTCGAGTTAGCTGATGCAATGGTTGAGATGGGCATAGATATAGTGCTGTTAGCCAATAATCATTGCTGCGATAGGAATGCTCGTGGCATAGACTCGACAATAGAACAACTCACTATGCGCAACATAGCCCATACGGGAGCATTCACCGGCGATGAGGATTATGCTAAAAACAATATACAGTACTTCGACTCCAAAGGTGTAAGGTTTGCTTTGGTCAACTATACCTATGGAACAAATGGGATCCATGTGCCTAAGGGTAAGCGTGTAAATATTATTGATAAAGAGCGCATTACAAACGATATATTAACTATTAATAGAGATAGTGTCGACTGCGTAATTGCCTGCATGCACTGGGGTGTAGAGTGTCAGCGTCGCCCAAATGCCGAGCAGAAAGACCTTGCTAACATGCTGCATGAGTTGGGTGTCGACATAGTTATCGGTAGCCACCCACACGTTGTGCAGCCATACGAAGTATCTGCCGACAGGGTGACATTCTACTCATTGGGCAACTTGGTGTCGAACCAACGAAAGCGCTACACCAATGGTGGTATCATAGCCGAGGTGAACATTATCCGCTGCGACACTGTAGATAGGCTGTCGTATAGCGCTCATGCTCACCCCGTTCACGTTGTGCGTCCTGGCTATCGCATTGTTCCTTGCTCTATTGGCGACACACTCAAAATGTCGAGCAGCGCACGTGCGACCTACGATCTTTTTATGGCCGACACAGAACGTCTGCTTGCTATGTAGAGCTATATCCCCATAATGTTGCCGCTATACTGCACGCTATTGTAGAATGGTGAGGATAGTGTCAGCATCGCACCGCCATAGTGCGAGTAAATCTCGAGAGAAAATGTGTAGTCGGTTGACGAGTACATCGTCGACTGAAATGTTATGTGCCAACCATCGCTCACCTCTTCAATATTATAACCACGAACGGATGTTAAAACGTAGTTAAATAACACAGGGTAATATGGTGGTGTATAGCCTTTTAGGAATGGTAAGCAAACATCAACTTCACTTCCCATAACGACCAATTCGTAGCACGGATTCGCCAGGTTGCGCATCATGCCAGCAGGCAGTTGTTGCATGGTTTGTGGCACGAATCTGAAATGATTTGTATTGACCAACGAGTCTAAATGTCGGTCATAGGCGGCGAGTCGTTGCACTCGCTTCTCGCGACGAGCCTCACGCTTAGCCTCTCGGTCGATAGCCTCGGCTTGCTGATTGTCGCCCTGAGCATCACCACTAATCGCAAAGAGCATAGTGGCGAGGAGCGCACACATCATAACAATAATTACTGAACGTCTCATAGGCATAATGGTTTATGCCTATACCCTGAGCAACTATTGAGCCAAAGTTTTGGTGTTTACTCGTTTAGTTCGAGCCAGCGCATCTCCTTCTCGTCTATGAGGGCGATGATCTCCTCGATGCGTGTCGAGATCTCGCTGAGGCGAGCATAGTCTGCTGCACCTGCCGATAACTCCTCTTCGAGGGTGGTGCGCTCCTGGCTAAGCGAGGCTAAGTCACGCTCTATCTCCTCGAGCTCACGTTGCTCCTTGAACGATAGTTTGCGTTTCGATGTGTCGTGGGTGCGCTGCTGCTGTGGTTTCGACTGAGCCTGAGCACGTTGCGACTGTCGCTCGCTCTCTTCACGCTCCTTCATATACTCACGATACTCGCTATATTGACCAACGAAATCCTTGATGCGGCCATCGCCCTCGAACACAAAGAGGTGGTCGACACACTTGTCGAGGAAATATCTGTCGTGCGAAACGATGATCAACGAGCCCATGAACTCTCTAAGATACTCCTCTAACACGTTGAGTGTCATGATGTCGAGGTCGTTGGTAGGCTCATCGAGGATAAGCATATTGGGGTTGCGCATCAATACTGTGAGCAGATACAACCTACGCTGCTCGCCACCACTCAATATGTCGATACGCTTTGTAAATGTTTCGTGAGGAAATAGAAAGCGATTTAGTAGGGTAGTGGCCGACACATTTTGGCCATCCGACGACTTTACGACCTCGGCAATCTCTTGCACGCACTCGAGCACTGTCTGTCCTGGCTTGAAGCTCATGCCACGCTGGGTGTAGTAGCCTATGCGCAGTGTTTCGCCCTGCTCGATGATGCCTGAGTCGGGCAATAAATTACCTGAGATAAGATTAAGGAAGGTGCTCTTACCCACGCCATTGCGTCCGACGATGCCTATGCGCTCGCCACGTGTAAACTTATATGAAAACTTATCGAGCATCTTCCTATCGCCAAACCTTAGGTCGACATCCATGCAGTCGATAATCTTGCGGCCGAGGCGTGATGTGGCAACGTCGATCTCGACATTCGACGTACGAAGGCTCACTGAAGCTTTATCACGTAGGTCGTAGAAAGCGTTTACTCGATAGCGGGCCTTGCCAGTGCGGGCTTGTGGGGTGCTGCGTATCCACTCCAACTCACGACGTAGCAGGTTGCGTGACTTGTCTATTTCGGCCTGCATATTCTCGTAGCGCTCCTCACGCTTTTCAAGATATTGGGTGTAGTTGCCACGATAGCTATATAGGTTGCCACGATCAATCTCCATAATCATATTGCACACACGGTCAAGGAAATAACGGTCGTGGGTGACCATAAAGAGTGTGCATCGTGAGCGCTGGAGATAGTTCTCGAGGTACTCGATAATCTCGATGTCGAGGTGGTTTGTTGGCTCGTCCATGATGAGGAAGTCAGCATTCTGCAACATCATGCATGCGAGCGCCACACGCTTAGCCTCACCTCCCGACAGCTCGCTCATGGGCTGGTCGAGGCGCTCAATCTTTAGTTGTGATAGTACTTGCCTGATATTGTGCTCGATATCCCAGCTACCTGAAGCATCCATTGAGGCAATAGCACGCTCCAAACGACTGCTGTCGCCACTTGCCAACGCCTCCTCGTACTCACGAATCTCGGGCGCCAAATTGCCGATATGGGCATAAACCTCCTCGAAGACGGTGTTCTTGGGGTTGAAGTTGAAGGTCTGGTCGAGGAAGGCCACACGTATATCCTTCATGAACTTAACCTCGCCACCACGATCCGAGCTCTCGATGCCAGCAAGAATCTTCATGAGTGACGACTTGCCTGTGCCGTTGGGCGCAACAAGAGCAATCTTATCGCCTTCGTTAATATTGAAACTTATGTTCGAGAATAGAGTGCGGTCGCCATAGGACTTCGACACATTCTCCACTTGAAGATAACTTGCCATTATTTAGTCTATTATAGTATGTTACTTAAACCTAAATTTAGCTCGAAAGCCTCCCTATCGCCACTATCATAGCGTATCATGCCGACATGCTCAAACCCTAACTTTTGCATCATCGACATCATTCGTATGTTGCCCTTGTGTGTGTCTATTCGAAAGGCGGGGTATCCCTTCTCACGAGCCATTGTGGCAGCCTTGCGCATGAGCTTAATTGCTATGCCACTGCGTCGTGATGCCGCATCGACACATAGACGATGAACCACCACATAGTCGCTTCCTGCACGCCACGCATCGTCAATCTGCTCGTAGGCAGGCTCTCCCGTAAGCACGATGGCAGTATAGCCAACAACAATGTCATCGACACATGCAACATAGCCGATACCCGAGTCAATATCGTCGATGATGCTGCTACGTGAGGGGTAGCCATCTTGCCATTGGTCGATGCCGAGTTCACGCAATGATAGCTGAGCACTGCGCACAATGCTCATGATGGCGTCTATGTCGTATTTTGTGGCTGCTCGAATCATCGCTTGCGAGATATCTCAACAATCTTACGGCGTATGATACCCATGTTGAAGAGTATGATGCCGAGCATCAAAATAGCACCCACAACAATGGTGATAGCCATTGTTCCATCTATCTGTCTACCAGTCGATTCCATTAGGTAGTCGATATATAATAGGCGCAGCTGCGAGATTATCCAGAGGCTTAGCACCATGATGGAAACGCTGAGCACGATGGCAATCATGTTGTAGGGGCGTGCTACGGCCGAGGTCGAGTAGCCAAGCAGTCGCAAATTCTCGAGCTTGTCTATGTTTTTCTGCAACAACAGATATATACTCAAAGTTAAGATAATGAGCGATAATATGCTGAACACCAAGCCGATGACTATGATAACTCCAACGCTCACTCGAAGCAAGAATAGGGCCTTATTACTCTCGGCAGGCTTGCTCTCGGGGACATAGCCATGCTCCTTGAAGTATTTGAGCAGCTCGGGGTCGCTCGGGTTGATGACTTCAAGGATGAGGCGTGATATCTCCACCTCGTTGTTCTTGGCAAAGCGCTTGTTTGACCAAGCTATAAAGTCCGCAGGAACAAGAATAGTGTTTAGTCTATCTGAGAAGCCAATTACCTTACCTGTAAACTTTTGCGTGTGTCCATCTCCTGACAACTTGAGCTCCAATTTGAGGTCTTTCATCATCGACTCCGTAATCTGTGGCATCTGCTCGACAGTCTGGCTGAAGCCGAAGTTATAGAGGTTGAGATAGCTGCGAGGGATGACGATGGGCACCTTATGCTTGCCCGCCTTGAACTTCCACTCGTTGCTCTTGACATCCATAAACTCGTCAGGGATAGCCTCGAAAAATAGAAGTGTCGAGAGCGACTGACCACCGATATTTATGCCACCCGATATCTGATACTGGGCTGGCGTGAACTCGCCAAGACGCAGGGTGAAGGGCTGCGCCTTGAGATCCTCAATCTCCTCACGGCTGAATGCTACCTTACTATTTACACGCTTAACTGGCTTAGAGATAACGACATAGTCGTTGCCAATGAGTGCGTTATCTCCCGAAACGACAGGGCGTAGGTCGGTGTAAAGCTGGACGCCAGCGAGTATCACGACCATGCCTATGAGGTTGGCGACGAAGAACACGCCAAGCTCGAATAGGCTAATGTGCTTTCTTAGAAGCTTCCAGATAAGTCTCATAAGCTCAATACTTTATCGTAGTCAATATTCATGTGCTTGCCGATGGATGTGGCGATGAGTGCAGCACCCTGGCGAGTGGCCTCACGGAGGATTATGTCACGCATAACGTCGCTATTTCTGTCGTCGAGGTGCGATATAGGCTCGTCGAGCAGCAAGAAATTGAAGGGCTGACACAGAGCACGAATGAGCGCCACACGTTGCTGCTGGCCAAACGACAGGTGGTCGACACGAGTCTTTAGCTTGTCGGCGATGCCCAACTCCTCGAACCAACTCTTGATGATGCGTGTGGGCTGCGTCTTAGTCAGGCGATTTTTTATCTCGACATTCTCTAATGCTGTGAGCTCGCCAAAGAGTTTAAGATCTTGAAACAGAATGCTTATGACCGATTGACGCACAACACTCCAATCACGTGATGAGAGTGCACGAATATCCTGGTCGTTGAACAATATGTCGCCACGATAGTCGCCACGCTGACCATAGAGGAAGCTCAGTAGCGACGATTTGCCTGTGCCCGAATCGGCCTCGATGAGATAGCGCTTGCCCTGCTCGAACTCGACATCTGAGAGCCAAATGTCGGACTTTAGATTCTTGTTCGCTGCAAATATCTCGGGCACAACGCCGTTAAGTTTGATAACACCCATTATTTAAAAGAGTAAACTGTTGTATAATTCGAAAATATATTGCAATGAGTTTTTGGATGCGTCGCTCGTCACAACCATAAACTCGCCATGCACCTTGTCCTCATCGCCAGCGATGGTGATGTAGAGTCTGTCGACAGTGTCGAGTAGGCTCGTTACTGCCTTGCGCTCGGTCTGTAAAACTATCTTCTCGAGCATGGCCGAACGTGCTATACGGCCAAATCCCGACTTAAAGAATTGGTCGAAGTCGACCATTGCAAATGCGTAGCTGCCAACAACATTGTTAGACCACTCCTCGTCGGCTGCCGAGGGTTTGCGGAGGCTACCATCGTTGTTGACTCCAACACGGAATATGTTGTCACGCTGGGTGATGGTTATCTGGTTGCCAAAGGCGTTCATTGTGTATTTGTCGCCCGACTTGCTGAGGAATGAGCCAGCGTATATCTTAATGTTTTTCATTATGTAGTCATCGACAACCTCCGCTGTGAATAGTGCCTTGGCTGTGGTGAATAGCAGCTGCTTGTCGCCCAAGGCATCTTCTGATATTGTGCCATTGGCATCAGAGAGCGCCATCATGAAGTCGCCACTGATAGAGCCTACAACGCCCAATGCGATGTTTTTGTAGATGTTAAACTCGTTGGTTGCGCCACCCGAAGCCTCCATAGCTGCGTCGATTGCAATGTCTGCCAGCTCGGCAAAGGCCTCGCCGTTGACACCCATATTAAGTATGGCAATAGGTGATGGCGGTAACATTTTAAGGCTGCGACCATTAGAGGCCTTAAATAGCTTTGTTGCCTCTTCGTTTAAGCCCTCTAAGTCGACGTTTAGCGTAAGGCTGCCATTGTCGAATGTTAGACCATAGACCGCCGTCGCATTGTCGTTAAGATACTTCATATAGGCATTAGTATCGTCCTCAGCCTCAGACTCTTCGTTCACAACGTCGCTCACCTCAGTTTGTGCCTTATGGATGTCGATATATAGTCCGATGTCGTAGCAGCTAAACCTTGACATGTCGGCTGCCGCATAGGTCATGTGGCGGAGCAATACATCTTTGAGGTTGCACTGCTCATCGTCGCTTGCGATGGCAATAAGACGCTGGTTGTCGTAGCCGATGATAGTGTTCTTCTCGGCGATGGTTATTATGCGCTTCTGGCCATCTACCTCAAACTCGTAGCCTTCAAAATTGTCCTTATTGCTCTTAAACATGGCGTCAACCGCCTCTACTGATGCAATGTCAATAGACGCAACGGTGGTGTAATTATTCACATCGTCAGAATACTCGCCAACAGCAACATACATAGGTTTATCTGAACTAATGCCCGATGTCGATGGGTTGGTCATGAGCATTCTTAAAAGGGCTGTCATTTCCTTGTCGTCTGGATATTGCTCATCGAGTAATTGCTCGAGCTCGCTGCTGCTCATGTTGCTTAGTCCGCTCTTCGAGTGTAGCTGGGCGATGTCGACGCATACTACGGTAGTAGCCCCATCCCATATAGGCTCGGGTATAATCTCGACAGGCTGCTTGCAGGCGACAGCAGTGAGGACTAAAAGGGTAATTATAGTAAGTTTAGACACGATATTCTTCATAGTGCAAAGTTTTATGTATAACTCCACAAATATACGAATTATTTTCCAAACAGCTTCTAATTATTAGCATAATTAGATATTAAGTATTGATGCGTAACTGCTATTCGAAATATTTTCGTAACTTTGCATGATTAATTAAGTGCAAGAAAAAAGGTGGAAATATGAAAGATTTTAAACCTACAAATTATACGCTTAAATGCGTTGCTACTGGTCGTGAGTTCGAGGATGCTGGATGGCTGCTCGACGATGCTGAGTGCAAAGTCCCATCGTTGATTAGGGCGAGCTATGAGCATAAGCAGCTCGAGCTAAAGCCCGAGGAGTATGGTTTATATACCTACTGCGACTGGCTGCCTGTGAAGCGTATGTTGCAGGGCTCGGCACGCCCAATAACCTATCGAAGCGAGGCGTTGGCTAAGGTGTTAGGTCTTAGCAATCTGTGGATTACGCTCAACGGCTACCACCCAGAGCGTGGTGCTAAGATGCGCACATGTTCGTTCAAGGAGACCGAGGCGTATAGCGTATGCGCACGTATCGACGAGAAGGATAGTAGGGTGCTGGTGGTGGCATCGGCAGGAAATACGGCACGTGCCTTTGCTCGTGTGTGCTCCGACAATAATATTAAGCTGCTGCTTGTTGTCCCTCATGACAATCTCTCGGCATTGTGGTTCACCGAGCCGCTTAACGACTGCGTGAAGCTCATTACATGCGAGAAGGGTGGCGACTACTACGATGCTATCCATTTGAGTAACATTGTGTTAAAGTCGTCGAAGTTCTATGCTGAGGGTGGCGCTAAGAATGTGGCACGTCGTGATGGCATGGCAACAACGGTGCTCTCGGCTGTGACAACCATTGGCCGCATCCCCGACTACTATTTTCAGGCTGTGGGCAGCGGCACAGGAGCTATTGCTGCGTGGGAGGCTAACCAGCGACTCATCGAGGATGGCCGATATGGCGACAACACAATGCGTCTTATCGTGTCGCAGAATGCGCCATTTGTACCTATCTACGATGCGTGGCGTGCCGACTCTCGTGAGATGTTGCAGTACGATATGAAGAAGGCTCGTCGTGATGCCGAACTTATCGATGCTAAGGTGTTGTCGAATCGTCGACCACCATATAGCATTGCTGGTGGCTTGTACGATGCGCTGAAAGCTACTAATGGCGACGTTGTAGTGGCTACAAATGCGCAGTCGACGCGTGCATGCCGTATGTTCAAGGAGCTTGAGGGCGTAGATATTCACCCTGCATCGGGCGTGGCACTTGCATCGCTCATCAAGATGGCTGAGGCGGGTAGTATCGACAAGGATGCGTGCATCATGCTCAACATCACAGGCTGTGGCGAGGAGCGAGCAAAGCGAGGCAAGGAGCTGCACTATCTCGAGCCAAGCAATACCTTCTCGCTCATGGCTAACTATGATGATGTATTGGATTATGTAGAATCACTTTTTTAACAGAATATCAGTATGTTGTATCCAATAAAATTTAAGCCACGCATCAAGGAGCGTATATGGGGTGGCCACGCTATTTTGGAGCGCAAGGGCAAGGCTGCGGGACGTCTGTCGAAGGATAAACTCTATGGCGAGAGCTGGGACCTGTCGTCGGTGAAGGGCGATGTGTCGGTGGTGGCTAACGGCATGCTCAAAGGCAATAACCTCGAGGAGATTATCGAGGTCTATATGGGTGAGCTTGTGGGCGAGCAGAACTTCGAGCGCTATGGCTTGGAGTTTCCACTTCTGATCAAGTATCTCGACTGCAACGACAAGCTATCTGTGCAGGTGCACCCCGACGATGCGCTTGCTGAGGAGCGCCACAACAGCTTCGGAAAGACCGAGGCATGGTATATAGCTGAGTGTAAGGAGGGTGCTGCCATCTATCTCGGCTTCAAGGATTTAAACATCACTCGTGAGGAGTATATCGCTGCTGTTCAGGAGTCACGCCTCGAGGAGCTGTTGAACCGTGTGGAGGTTAAGAAGGGCGACGTCTTCTTCATCCCTGCGGGCACGGTACATGCTCTTGGCGCTGGCATCGAGGTTGTCGAGGTGCAGCAGACATCCGACGTGACATATCGTATTTACGATTGGGACAGAGTAGATGCCTCGGGCAAGGGACGTGAGTTGCACACAGCATTGGCTGTCGATGCCATTGATTTTGAGGCAGATGCCGACGTGCTGCACAAGCAGTACACGCTCGCTAAGGGTGGCGAGAGCAAGGTTATCGAGTGTCCATACTTCACGATGACGCTCCACGATGTCGACGCAGTGAAGTATCTCGATAGGTCGATGCTCGACTCGTTTATCGTCTACATCTGCTTGTCGGGCAGCGCAACGATTGCGGTGGATGGCGGCAAGGAGGAGCTTGCAGCAGGCGAGCTTGTGTTGGTGCCTGCCGAGGCTTGCGAGATTACTGTAGAGGGTAACGCTCAGCTGATGGAGGTATATATAAAGTAGCTAAAAACTGCTTTAGGTGATGCGTCCTCAGTTGGTGATAATCATGGAGAATACGCTGGGCTCGATGGCTCTGCGTACTCTCCTTATGGATATCGCTAATGGCGTGGAGATCGTTATCTGCCGCTCGTTGGAGGACTATACGGCTACGGCTACAGAGAGCATCCCGCACTTCTTCGTGTCGTCGACAATGGTGCTGCGCCATCCCGACTACTTTCGCTCGGTGGTGCGTCGTACGATTGTGATAACCGAGGGCGATGGTGCGACGTTTCAGCAGATGGGCTTCCGCACGCTCGACTCGCAGTCGTCGGAGCAGGACATAGTGCGCTCGATATTGCAGATGCACCACATGGGACACCCATCGGGACATAAGGAGTCAATGCACAGCAACACAGCAAGTAGCATCGAGCTATCTCAACGTGAACGTGAGGTATTACGCCTCATGGTCATGGGACGCATAAACAAGGAGATTGCCGACGAGTTGCACATATCGCTATCGACGGTCATCTTCCATCGCAACAACATCTGCGAGAAGCTCGGCACACGCTCCATCGGTCGACTGACCATCCATGCTGTGCTGAACAACATTGTCCTCATGTCGGAGATTTAATCGATTGTGTATCAATAAAAATAGAGGCTGATCCGCTCGGGAGTCAGCCTCTACTATTTATATGTAGGTATATTTAGTAAACCTCGCTTGTGCAGTCGATGAGTGAGTAGTTGCCCTCGTAGATAACCTTGTGGTTCTGCTGAGTGTGGTCGATTTCAAATGTAACCTCAAGAGTTGCCTTGCCATCTTCAAAGGTAACAGTTCCCTTGTCGTAGTGAATCTGATAATCAGGGATTGGAAAACCGGACTCATCGTTAATCTGATACCAGCTACATGACTCTGTGAATGTATTCATGAAGCCAGAGTTGCTGATATCATACTCATATACACCATTAGGCACCACAATATTGTCTAAGTCTGCAGGAGGTGTATCAAGATACAAATCCACAAAGTAGTAGTGAGCATTAGGTGTGTCAAACATATTACTTGCGTCCATGCCAAGATCTGAGAATACAACATAGTAGTTGTACATACCCACCTGAAGTCCGGCATAGTTGCCATAATACTTACCCTGGAGCTTCTCGATCTTAATCTCCTGGTTTGTAGGAGCTTCGCTGAGTGCCTGGATAACCTTAACCTTCAACGTAGACTTGTCGTAGGTGATGGAGATAGTACCCTCACGCTTAATGGCATCAGGGTTCTTCTCGACAGTAAACTGAATCTTGCCCTGCTGCTTGAAGTCGAAGTTGATGATCCACTCAACATCAGCCTTAGCCTTAACCTCAGCACCCTGAATCATGTCCAAAATCTCGTACTGGATAAGTCCCATTGCGCTGCCACTACCTACGTTTACAGTGTCGCTGGTGATGAGCTTGATCTGCTGATTTGCATCCTGAGGATCCACAGGCTCACAAGCTGTGAAAAGCAATGCGAAGATTGCGAAAATTGAAAGAATAGTCTTCATAATTATTTGTATTTAGTCTTATTTCATCCTCGCAAAGATACGCATTTTTTCGATTATACACCCACACATACACTATTTTATAAGTAATTTATAGGTTTATCGTCAATAATTTCGTACATTTGTACAACGATAACCCAACATTTACTATCGATATTATGACTCGACTAATACTCATTTTCGCCCTTGTGCTCATGCTTGCAACGCCTCTGAGTGCGCAGACAGCAACCGATTTCGACGCTATGATGCAGAAGTACAACCTCGTGGATATACACTCGTTGGAGGGTGCTGAGGATATCATCGTGGAGCTAAAATACTCTACCACAGATAACTTCGTGGGCAAGGATATGTATCGTGACTTGGAGAAGGCATACTTCACCCAAGATTTTGCCCGCAAGGTGATACGTGCCCAGCAGATACTGCGTGAGCGCTACCCTCAATATACACTCTTGATTTACGATGCAGCACGTCCGATTAGCGTGCAGCGCTATATGCGCAAGTTGGTGGAGGGCACTCCCCAGCAGAGCTTTGTGGCCGATGGCTCGAAGGGTGGTCGTCATAACTATGGTGTGGCTGTGGACCTTACGATAGCTACGCTCCAGGGCATGCCTCTTGATATGGGTGCTGGCTTCGACGACTTTACGGATGCCGCATCGGTGAAGGGCACGAGCGACACGAGCGATGCTTCGACACGTACGCTGGCTGTATATACCAACTATGTGAATGGCCTTGTGAAGCAGGGTGTTATCTCGGCTGCTGCGGCCAAGAACCGACTGCTGCTCATCGAGGTGATGCTCGAGGCTGGGTTGTATCCCTATCGTCGTGAGTGGTGGCACTTCGAGGAGCTGATGCCGATATCGGAAGTTAGGCAAAAGCGCAGACTGCTCGACTTTTAAAATTAGTAACGAGTAAAGAGTAATTAGTAATAGTTTTTCGTGGCTACTCATTACTCACTACTGATTACTAAAGAAAATAGGCTACTAACACGCAAGTTAGCAGCCTATTATCATCTATTAATTGAAGTGTTACTCCACATCGAGGACAATCTCATAAACTGAGTTTGGTTCGAAGTTAGCGTTGTAGACCAACACGAAGTTTTCGTCGAGAGCAACATCCCACTCCTGGCCCTCGGCGAGGCGAGGTGAGCTAAGAGGCTCGGGGAAGAGGTAGCTGAATGGAAGGTCGAGGACATGCTCCTGCTTAAACTTATCGCCACGCATCTTCTCGAGGTTGAAGTCAGGACCTGTGGTCACGGTAACGACATACTTGCCATCACGCATAGCCGACTCAACGGTGTAGTCCTCGTCGCCAGCAACACTCTGTAGGTTGACCTGCCACTTAGGATCGCCATAATATACCACTACATCACGGTCGTGCCAGAAGCCGAGCATATCCCAATCCTGGGCATTGTCGAAGTCTACGTCGTGGCCAACGACCTCTGAGAGACGGGTGGCAGCCTTGGTGAGCTCATCCCAGAACTTATCCTCGAAGCTATAACGCTCCTCAGTAAGCTGTGGCGTCCACGCATTATGCTGGTGGAGGAGGTCCTGCTGGTTGAGATATGTGGCCTCGGCCAAGGTGTAGCGTGAAGGGTTGGTAACCCAATATTTGAGTGCTCCCCAGCCGTTACGACCATGCCATGTTGTCACAACATAGCCAAGCATTGCTGTGGCATCAGCATCGTTGAGCCATGCGGCAGCCATGCTCTCTCGTGTGTTGTTCATGTCGCCAATGAGGCAGTTGCCAACAGCTGCATATACCTTGCGCTTGCCGCTACTCTGCAAGTCCCACTCCTCCTTGGTGAACCTATCCTCGGCATAGAGCTTGCCATCACGAGGCTTGAGGTTGCCCAACGAGTAGGGCATCTCGAGGTTGCGCTGCGTAGCATGTGCGGCGGTAACAACCAAGTCGGGGTTGAACTCGGCATAGAGGTCGGTGAACTTGCGCAACACCTGCTCGGGAGCGATGGTGTCGGTCATGATCTCGGCATCACGGCCACGCTTCATGCCCCAGAGGCCCTTGGTGTGATCATCGACCCATGCGTAGTTGTCGAACCATTTTGCCGAGTTGAGCTCCATGATGGTGGCTACGGCATCCTTAACAAGGAGTGGCTAGGTGCTGTTGTTGACCATGCGCATGGCAGCAGTGGCATCGTAGCCTGTGATGATACCCCACATGAAGTCGGCATATATATCCTCGTCGATATCACGGCTTGTATGGTGAAAATCTATGACATAGTCACGGCCGATATTCTCGGGCTTCTCGACGATGGCAACATAGCGAGGATTGAGAGCTCGAAGGGTGTCGAGGAGCTCGCATGGCGATGACTGGTACTCAACAACGGCGGCTGAGTGCTTCTGGCGTAGTGCCTCGGCAACATCGGCCCAAGCCTTATCTTCGCTCACGGCGTGCGACTTGATGACAACGTAGTCGGGGGTAGGTGCGGCACACGACATTGTAAAGAGTGCGATTGCAGCGTATAAAAGTTTCTTCATAGATAGAGGTTAGTGTATTACATCTCGTATTATAGTAATAAGCATCCAGCAGCCAGCGATGAGCTTGAAGAGTGTGCCCACGAGGAACGACATCATAGAGCCGAAGCCCACCCTGAGAGCCTGCTTAAAGCTAAGCTGCTCGGCCAATAACTCGCCAACGACAGCACCGACAAAAGGGCCAAGGATGATGCCCATAGGGCCGCAGAACACGCCGAGGAGGGTGCCCACAGTAGCGCCTATGGTGCCAGCACGTGTAGCACCAAAACGTCGGCTAAAGTAGCCTGGTAGAACATAGTCCATAACTATCACAGCCACAGAGATAAAGCCCCACAGAGCAAGGGTGAGTGTCGAGAGCTCGGAGTAGGAGCTAAACGACACGCACACGAGGCCCAGGAACGACACAATAGTGCCAGGCAACACCGGAAGGACAGCGCCCAGCAATCCTATAATACCACATATTATGGCAATGACTCCAAGTGTTGTATCCATTGCTACTTGTTCTCTATGAGTGAGCGTATGTTCTGTATGAGCATACCCACAGCGACAGAGTTGAAGCCACCCTCGGGGATGATGACGTCGGCATGGCGCTTCGAAGGCTCGACAAACTGCTCGTGCATAGGCTTCACCGTAGTGGTGTACTGCTCGATGACCGACTGCATGGTACGGCCACGCTCGCACACATCACGCAGGATGCGGCGAGCAAGGCGTATGTCGGCATCGGTATCCACAAAAACCTTGATGTCCATAAGCTCACGAAGCTCCTTATTCTCAAAGATTAAGATGCCGTCAACTATGATAACCCTTGAAGGCTTGACTGCCACACGCTCGTCGGTGCGGTTGTGCTCGACAAACGAGTAGACAGGGTGCTCAATGGGCACATTCGACTTGAGCGTGCGGATGTGCTCCACGAGCATGTCGGTGTCGAAGGCTGCGGGGTGGTCGTAGTTGA
>JAEIGA010003389.1_pt1 | contig 25006 bp, 24 predicted proteins | sample 9270691 | NCBI WGS metagenome assembly JAEIGA01 (sample SAMN17057246, study PRJNA624740) | gut metagenome | biome: biome; isolation source: fecal sample | host: Bos grunniens | place: China: Xizang | collected 2019
GATTCCCTGTGAGGTCAGGATGATGGAGGAGGCAAGCTTATGCCGCTGCTTTTTCTCCTCATAGCTCGCATTCGGGTTCGTCAGCTCAAGCTTATCCCACAGAGTATGGTTGTCATGTGCCTCAACATAGGTTAGCACCTGTTCAGGGTCGCGATAGGTTGAGAGACTGCGATCATAATCAAGTCCGGCAGTAATGCCTTTCTTGATTCGTTCTTCCATATTGGCCTTTCCATTGATGAAGCCGTTATCCTGGTCAAGGAAGACACTCCCCTTGAGGCCGTCGCGGATATCGTCATTGAAGTGGGCAATGCCCGGCATCTTTTCTGCATTTTTCTGGTTCGCTTTTTGATCAGGCGCTAGCGGTGTATTCAAGTCCCATCCCTCGCCATGCACGATGAAGGTTGGGTCAATACGCTTTAATTCCTTGCGGACGAGGTTCATCGTTTCGACATCATGAATCCCCATTAAATCGAAACGGAAACCGTCTAGCTTATATTCCCTTGCCCAGTAGGTTGACGAGTCAATAATAAACTTTTGCATCATCTTGCGCTCTGAGGCAGTGTCATTTCCGACACCTGTCCCATTGGCTAATGTCCCATCCTCATTGTAGCGATAGTAATAGCCTGGAACTAATTTATGGAAGTTTGATTCAGCTGCATCAAACATGTGGTTATAGACAACATCCATCACTACTCGAAGGCCTTCCCCGTGAAGGGTTTGGACCATCTGTTTCAATTCCTTTATTCTTACCGCAGGGTCATAAGGATTAGTTGAATAAGAGCCCTCCGGCACATTAAAGTTCTGCGGATCATAGCCCCAATTGTATTGGGCTTGGTCAAGCTTCGTTTCATCTACCGTTTTATAATCATAGATTGGCAGGAACTGAACATGCGTGACTCCGAGGGACTTAATATGATCAAGGCCTGTCGGCAGCCCATTCGGCCCCTTTGTTCCAGTCTCTGTCACCCCCAGGAACTTCCCTTTTTGCTTGATGCCGCTCTCAGGCTGAATAGACAGGTCACGTACATGCAATTCATAGATAATGGAGTCTTCCGGATTACTCAGTTTGGGCTTTTTATGCTTCGCCCATCCCTTTGGGTCGGTTTTGGAGAGATTGATGACCGCTCCCTTTACTCCATTGACGGAGGCTGCACGCACGTAAGGATCAACAGCTTCATTCCACTTATCGCCGATTTTGACTTTATATGTGTAAAGGAGACCATCATGATTTCCGTGCAGCTTAGCGGTCCATGTTCCTTTTTCTCCTTTTTTCATTGTTATTTCTTTGCCTGTTTTGTCATCCCATTTCTTATAGACGACAAGCTTGGCCTCTTGGGCAGTTGGGGCCCAAAGCCGGAATTTTGTCGAGTGACGGGAATAAGTGTTTCCAAGATCATCGCCATCATAATAATAAAGGCGGTCAAACTCTTTTGTTCGTACGATGTTTCCTAGCTCAACCCTCTGTTCTCCATAACCTTCAATCTTGACTTCGTAGGTACCGCGAACATCCAATCTTGCCTTCGTTTTGATTTTGAATTTATTCGTCTCAGAGCTATCGCCATCTGCCGGAATAACTTCTTTAATATCCGCACCACTCAGCTCGATTTCAGCATCTTTGATGTCTAGCGGACTATTCGTTGCCACGGTGATTTCATCAAAATCATCCATGGCGGCTTTCTTTATGGCAGGCTCATTGCTCGGTTCTGAATAGTAGACTTCCTCATCTCCTGACATTACCCACACCTCCGCTTTTCCATCTTCAAACTGTTCAATCCAGCGGTCGCCTCCATCCTTTTCCCACGCATCAGTGCGGACAATAAAGCCGACTCTTTCATGCGTGCCATCTAAAGTAAAACGCGCTACCTTGCCAAATTCATCCTCCCCCGTAAATGGCCGAACATGACCATCGAGGTTCTCCGCCCATACCCATAAATCCCAATCCTTCTCATTGCCGGCGGCTTCCTGATAGTGAATGGTGATCTCGGTTTTATCAGTTTCTGCCTGGATGTTCACTTGCGGGAAGATCGTGAATAAGAGACAGATGATTGCCATGAGGGCCGTTACTCTCTTCTTGTCAGAAAACATGGTCAACTCCCTTTCATCAATTTAATAGGCAAACGCTTGCACTAAAAGAAAGCGCTTTCCACTACTTTCATTCTAGTAAATTGCACTATCCGACAAAAGATTATGTTTTCCCATATTTTTCAAAATAATTTCAAGTAAACACAGCCTTTCTACCTATTATGAGTATAAAGAAAACCCGATGCTGGTAAGCACCGGGCTTTCAGTTACGTTTCAATCTTCCCAAACGTTATCCATTCATTATGCGATTTATTTACTCTGTTTCCCAAGTTTCGCCTTTCAAGTCTGTTACTTTATCCCATGAAATCTAAAGCGGCATTCCTGTTTACTATGCCTATTCTACTATCATTGCACTTCAAGCTTCAAATCACCAGGATGGACCTTGCCAGCCATTTTCAGCAAGCGATGGATTGAAACGGCAATCAGAACCGGCAGAACCATGCCAATTGCAACATATACGAGAAATACTCCCCATCCTTGGTTTGCCAATATATTAATTGGGGCAATCAAAGAGCTTAATCCCATTCCCCCAAGCTCATACGGAACTTTAAAATCAAATACCATCGTGGCAATCGGTGCCGCTATAGCTGCGGCAGTGAATGCCGGGATGATGTAGATTGGATTCTTAATTAGATTCGGAAACTGAACTTTTGGCGTAACAATAGATTGGGCCAGGAATCCTCCGAAATCATTATCCTTATAGGACATCGCTGTAAAGGCCACAAATTGAACAGTGCATCCGATTAATGCTGCTGCACTTGAAACAGGATCGAGCTGTAACGCTATTGCCAGAGCCGCTGAGGATGCGGGTGTCATCAATAACAAGCTAAAGACTAATGAGAGAACAATCGAGCCAATAAGTGGAGATCCTTGTACAGATGAGGTGATTTGAGCGCTAATCCATGTTAGCAATGGCGTAGTCACAGCTGCCAGCCCAACACCTGAAATTCCCCCGACAAAGATTGCAGCAAGCGGAATGGCCATGATATCGAGTCTTGTCTTCCCAACCATCCTCTTACCAACATATGTAGCGATAATAGCCGCTAATACGGCAGATATTGGCTGCCCCGTCACAATGGTAAAAGCCCCCTCTGCCGTCTTCTGAATGGCTGCTCCTCCTACTGATGAACAAGCCATCGCACTGAAGATAACCAAGGAATTCCCGCCGAGCTGATAGGCAATCCCGGCACCCAGAGCAGGAGCGAGCAATACCTTAGCCGCACCTCCGATTGTTAAGAACATTTGCCAATCAAAATATCCTCCAATGGATTCGAACAAAAGCCCAATTCCAAGTGTAACCAATACGGCATTCGCGATACCTGTTGATGCTTTGTACATTCGGTCTATGATGTATTCTTTCCTGTTCACTTTCATCGTCTCCCATTCCTTGTTGTTTAAAAATTCTGATAAATATAGATAAAAATTACCTTTCCATCCATCCTTTATCATTTTCTTTAATATTTTGATATATTAACATATTTCTTGGAAAAAGAACATAATATTTTGATAATTTAATTAATTTGTTGAAAATGGTCTTAATTTCAATTTTTATGACAAAATAGGAAAATTTCATTTTTTACCAAGTGAAAGAGATGATATATTATTACAGGGGGTGAACTAAATTTGAAAACAGTTAAATCATGGATCAGCTTAATAGTTGTCTTAACAATTTTATCAGTCATCACTGCCTGTAATAATGAATCAAAGGAAACTAATAGTACAGAAAAGACTGCATGGGAAAACATCCAGGAAACTGGCGTTTTGAAGGTTGCGACATCAGGAACCCTCTTCCCAGCCTCTTATCATGATTCTGAATCCAATGAACTAACCGGGTATGATGTCGAGGTGGCAAAGGAACTGGCCAAGCGTCTGGATCTTGAAATCGAATTTACCGAAATGGCTTTCGATGGCATGCTTTCTTCCATTAATAGCGGGCAGGTTGATTTCGCAATCAATGACATTACCGTCACGGACGAACGGAAGGAAAAATTCGGGTTCACGGACCCGTATAAGCATTCTGTCGGGGCAGCCATCGTGCGCAAGTCTGACCAATCTGGCATAGACAGCCTCGAGGATTTAAAAGGAAAGAAAGCAGCTGGCGAGGCAACGACAACCTATATGGAGGTCGCCCGTTCCTACGGAGCGGAGGAAGTCATTTATGATAATGCGACCAATGATCAATACTTGCGCGATGTATCGACAGGACGCACCGATGTCATCTTAAATGACTATTATACGCAGTCATTGGCTGTATCCTATTATTCAGACCTTGATATTATGGTACATCCAACCATTCGCTATAATCCGAGCAGCGCCTCCATCATTCTTAAGAAGGAGAATGAGGATATGCGCGATGCCTTCAATAAGGCTTTTAAGGAAATGAAGGATGACGGAACACTCACGAATTTATCGAAGCAATTCTATAACGATGCTGACGTGAGTGAAGAAATCAAACTAGACGAAAGCAAGTAGGGATGGGCATGGAACAAATTCAATGGCAATATTTATTCAATCCCAGCCTGGCAGTCGAATCTCTGCCATATGTTTTAGAAGGACTGTGGAATACATTGTTCATCTCATTCATAAGCATGGCATTCGGCCTTGCGCTTGGGCTTTTCCTCGCTCTAGGACGCAGTTCGTCCAACTGGCTGCTGCGGATGCCTTCAAGTCTCTATATTTCATTTATGCGCGGGGTGCCCATTCTCGTCATCTTGTTCATTCTCTACTTTGGCTTCCCGGTTATTGGGATTGAGTTCACGGCCTTGCAGGCAGCCGTGATTGGGTTCAGTCTAAATAGCGCCGCCTACATCGCTGAAATCAATCGCTCTGCTATCAACGCTGTTGACCGAGGACAATGGGAGGCATCGACTTCACTAGGGCTTTCTTATTGGCAAACCTTGAGGGGCATTATTCTTCCTCAAGCCGTCCGGATTGCCCTCCCTCCCCTCTCTAATGTCATGCTTGATTTAATTAAAGCATCATCGCTCGCTGCCATGATTACCGTTCCGGAAATTTTCCAGCACGCGAAAATTGTTGGCGGACGTGAATTGGATTATATGACGATGTACATCCTCATCGCGCTGATCTACTGGGCCATTTGCTCGGTCGTATCTATTCTGCAAAGATATTTGGAGAAACGGGCAGAGGTTTTTCTGAGGTAAGACAAGCTCCCTATCACCATTTTAGATTCCAGGCGAATCAAAAATGATGATAGGGAGTTTTTTTGTCAAAAGAAAAAAGCATTCTAGAATATTTTCTAAAATGCTTCATCTCATCTTAATCAAGGCCAGGTACTTTTAAGATTGCGTACCGTTTTGCGATTAAATGCTTCAGTTGTTCAAGGTCTTCTAGCGTAGTTTTATTTTGAATATAATCTTTGATTACGGGGGAAATAGTAAGGGTTTCTTTTTGGGATTCTTTTTTCGCTTCTTTATCTCTTAGCTCCATTGTCATCGTTCCTTCTATGTGGTTTATATATTTATTATACAATGACAATGTTACACCTAGGTTTCTGTCCTTTTACATTTTTGACTAATCAGATTTCAATTAATGCATTTCTTATATCAGTAACGGAAATATGCAGTGAATTCTTAAGCAAAAAAAGACTGGGCTACACCCAGTATTTACATAATACCTATTGCTAGATTATAAATAACTAATAAAGCGAATGATGCACCAATCAAATAGTATAATAGCTTTTTTCTTTTTTCCTTGGCTTTGACAGCTTCCTCATAATCACGATAGCCGGTTTGAATAGCATTTACCCAAACATCTCTCATCTGTTACCTCCATAAATTATGTATCAGGAACCTAATAAACCCTGACTTGCTCAGAGAAGATTAACTGTGCTTGATAGGCTCTTTGAATCAAGCACACCTTCTTTCTGGGATATGTTTGTAATTTCCCTGATTATGAACATCCTAAACCTGTTGGCATGTGCTTGAAACGAAACATGCGAATCCATCAAAAAGAGGCTGGGACAAAAGGCTTTAAAGCCAATGAAAAAAACTTTCGTTTAAAAATCTGATATAGAGTCTTAAAATTATTTTTAAATGTTAATGAACTTGTAATCATCCGGCTTTAGAAAAGGCGAAAATATAGAGGCACAATCATTTATGCACACGTAAGGCCAGCGAACAGGTATCAGCCAATTTTGGCTGTGATAACACCCAAAAGAGCTATTCAGGGAATACCCAAATAATAAAAGAGACTGAAAATAAAATCAGCCTCTTGTCTCATTGTATCTATCTTATTAAACAGCTATTTCTTTTTTGTTAATCTCCCGAGGAGAAACGCACCTGCGGCTACACCAAGAACGATGTTCGTTTTCTTGTTGAATACTTGCTTTGTTACAAGGTTAATGTTTTGCGGTCTTTCAGCAAGACGTCTCATGAAGTATCCATACCAATCGGTCCCGAAAGGAACATAGGTACAGAATTTATAGCCTTCTTTGGCAAGTTGATACTGAAGGTCTGTTCTGAACCCATAAAGCATTTGGAATTCAAACTTGTCTTTTGAGATATGATTTGCTTCGACAAATCGCTTCACATGCTCAATGATATGATGATCATGCGTGGCGATGGAAGTAAATTTGCCGTTCAGCAAATGATATTCAATCAGTTGGAGGAAGTTGTCATCAATGTCCCTTTTTTCTTGGTAGGCAACGTCCTTATTCTCATTATATGCACCCTTTACGATGCGAAGACGATAATCCTTTAAGCGCTCAATATCTTTTTGAGCTTGATAGAAGTATGCCTGAATGACCGTGCCTATATTGGGATAGGCTGGCGTCAGCTCCTCCAGTAAACGGAAGGATGGCTCTAGACGGTCATAGTTTTCCATATCAATATTAATGAACATCTCGTATCTGGAGGCAGCTTCGGCGATCTCCTTCAGATTGTCCAGACAGAATGCGTAATCGATATCAAGCCCCAGCTGTGATGGCTTTAATGAGATATGAGCATCGACCTCGTTGTCATGAATGGCTTCAATAACCTGGATAATCTGTTCCTTCGCTTTAATCGCTTCCCCTTTATCGCTTACGAATTCGCCGAGGCTGTCAACGGTGCAGGAGATTCCCCGCCTGTTCAGCTCACGAATGCTTTCAATGGCTTCTTCAATTGTCGTGCCGGCGACAACAGCACTTGCCCCCATTTTTAATCCATATTTTTGTGCGGCTTGATTCAGGAAATGGTTCTCAGATAACGAAATAATAACATCTTTCATTTTCATATTGCAGCACCCCTCGATTAACAGCATAGCCGTGCATTTTTTATCTCTTTCGATGGATATTTTTGGTTCATTCCCATTTCATTTTACCAAGTTACCGTTTAATCTGACAAACTTATCAATGGATTATCCTACATTTTTTCGCACTTTCATTAAACTTATTCACAATTCTGGCCAGCGCGGTATATGTAAAAGACTGTTGGGCAGTTATGCCAGAAGAAAAGTGATGATACTTGAACAGAAAAGTTGGCCATACAAGTACCATAGATAGTTGGGTAAAATCATCAAGATTTTTCCGGAACAAGTAAAAATAGCGCCATGCAACAGCATTAGCGCTTAAAGTTGAAACTTATCATACTAAAAGAACGTATACCAATTAATCCCACTGTACAGAGAAAGGATGAAGATCACTTGCCAATCTGTCGAAAATGCGGAGAATCCTGGACCTGGTCTCAAACATTGAAGAGAGTGTTATCTTTTAGAAGAATCATGAAATGTCCAAATTGCTGCGAAACCCAGTATGAAAGTCAATCGTCCCGTTATAAGAGTTCTTTCATGATGCTCGTTCCAATTCTTCCGCTCCCGCTTTTTATATGGTTCGAGCTATCCATTTTACATGTACTTTTAATAGATTCCCTGATTATCCTTGTCATTCTCGGGATGCTGCCATTCTCCACCAGATTAAGCAATAAAGATGAAGCCATGTGGTAAAGAGCAGGTGATGAAGCTCTTCCTATATTTTTGTTTTTTGTAATTCCTCCGACCGCTCTAAAAATTCTTTAACCCTGTCCACATACTTCTGCTTATCATAACCATTATACAAAGCACTGGCCATGCGAACGGGGTCTCCAAAGAAGAAACGCTCATACAAAGTTTGCCTTGAACCGAAAGCGCTCATACAAACATCCCATGCCAATCTGTATAATTTGACGCGATTGTAGGCATCTCCATTTGCGGACTGGAGATATTTATCCAAATCAGGACGCAGCTCTGATTGGAAATCCTCTTCGGTTGGAATAGCCATTAAACCGCTTGCCCCCATGAGCTGCATGATTTCCGTGAAACGCGGATAGATTTTCGGGAAGTAATTCCTTGCCGCATTTAATGGCGCAAAATCCGGTGTCATGATTCCCCACTGGTCTAGTTTCGCATTTGCCTCCGATGCCGCCACATAAGCTTTAAGGGTTTCAAGGGCAATTATGACTTCGGAAATTTTCTCTTGAATATGCTGATATTGGCTAATATTGATGGTTTCAGCCATCAGCTCGAGAATGCCCAGCACGAATTCTGTCTTAGCAATATTCTTTGAAACGACTTGATGGGTCATATGGACAACGGCATTGCTTTCATTGTAGGCCTGATTGCAAATATTCACATCTCCCAGCGCAAAAACCCGGTCCCACGGGACTACGACATCATCAAAGACGACAATCGTATCCATCTCCTCAAACCGTGAACCAAGCGGATGGTCAAAGGAGGATCTTCCATAGTCAAATGACTCCCTGCAGATAAACTTCAAGCCTGGCGTGTTGTTCGGAATGGAGAATGCATAGGCATACGGGTTCTCCTCTTCGCCTTGTTTAAGCAAAGTTGAGGGGAAGACCATAATCTCATCTGTTATGCCTCCCTGAGTTGCCAAAAGCCTGGCCCCTTTAATCACGACACCATCATCTGTCTTCTCTTTAATCCTCGCGGCAATATAGGGGTCATTCAGCTTAGAGGCACTTACACCCCTGTTCACTTGAGGCTGGATAAGGGTATGCGTGAGCGAAAGATCGTTTTCCCGGCAGTACTCGTAATAGCGAATCATGTTTTCTTTATATCGTTCATCCTGATTCCCGAACATATCGGCCGCCGCTCCATAAGCCATTATGCCGACATTGATGTAATCAGGGGACCGCCCCATCATGCCGCCTGTATAAACCGCCCATTCCTGCATCATCCGGCGCCTGATTATCAGGTCCTCTTTCGTCTTCGGCTGAATAAAGGATGTTCCAACTCTACTTCCTGAGGAAGGGGATGTATAGGTCATGTACTCACGTTTGCCCGGTTGATGCTGAAGGTCATATAATTCAGCCTGTGATTTCATGACACCCTTAAATGCATCATGCTCAGAAATATTTCCGGTCACTTGCTTTCCATTAATCCACACATTGGCTTGTGCCTGATTGACTCTGTCTATGTACTCTTTTCCAGTTTTCGCACCCAGCTTAATCTCCTCCTCTTTTAATAAAGCGCTTACATTCTATCTTGCAAACATCGTACCATATGGTAATCTATAGGAAAAATACAAAAAAAGAGGACTTATTCATCTAAAAAAAGTATAGGTCAACCACTGGAGGTGTATCGATGGATATACGGCAGCTTCGCTATTTTGCGGCAATTGCAGAGGAAGGACAAATCACCAGAGCAGCCAAAAGACTTCATATGGCCCAGCCTCCCCTTAGCTATCAATTGAGAAGCCTTGAAGAGGAGTTCGGTCAGGCATTGTTTGAAAGAAATGGCAAGGTGATGGAATTAACGGAAGCCGGGAAGCTTTTGTATGAGCGGACAAACGAACTGTTCAAATGGGTAGAGGAAACCACCCAGGATGTTCAGCAAGTTGGCGAAGGCCTTAAAGGAACCTTGTCCATTGGAAGCGTAAAGTCTAGTTTTTCTTATTTACCCCCAAGGATTAAAGCCTTCAGAGATGATTTTCCGGATATCATATTTCAGCTTTATGAAGGGGATTCCTACCGGATTGCCGAGTATTTGCGAAAAAGGGATATTGAAATCGGTATTGTTCGGCTCCCGCTAGACCTCCATGATTTCCACACAAGGCCTTTACCGGCCGATCAATTTGTCTGCGTCCTTCCGAAAGAAGCTGACTCCCAAGGTAAGATTCATATGAATAACCTGGCTGATCTGCCAATCATGCTGCTTCATAGAGTCAGAGGAGTCGGATTATACGAACTCGTCATTGATACTTGCCAAGAACACGGCCTTGAGCTAAATGTTATATGCCATTGCCCTGATACCTCCATGCTTCTCACACTAGTAAAGTCAGGAGTTGGCGCTGCCCTTCTCCCTTTATCCGCCATTCCGCCCTTTTACTCAGAATGGCTCACTGTAAAAGAAATAGAGGGTTTACACATAAAATCTGAATCAGCCCTTATTTGGCTTAAAAGCCGGCGTTTATCCAAGCAGGCCGAACGATTCATTTCCAGTTTCCCTTCTTCTGGCCCTGATTCTCAATAATTTACTAAATATTTGAACAAAAGGGAAATATCGTATATGATTTCATATATGATTAACCATGTGAAAGGAAGGCGATAGTTTGATCGATTCTACCTTAAAAGGATTCTCAAATTGTGCCCAAATCCTTAGCGGAGCCAGCCATAACAGTCTAAAGGATGTGCCCGTTAACGGAACCGTCTATGGAACCTTATTGAATTTTAAAGCTTCCTACAGTGAATTAGAACCTCTTATGACGAACCAGCCCTATCAAAGACCTCCAGAAGCTCCTATCCTATACATCAAACCAAGGAATACATACAACCGCCATAAAGGAACCATATGGCTTCCAGATGGAATCCATCGAATCCAGATAGGTCCCGCACTCGGCATAGTCATTGGCAAAACAGCCGCAAAAGTAACAGAGGCTCATGCTATGCACTACATTGCGGGGTATACGATATTAAATGATGTCAGCCTTGAACATGACAGCCTGTACCGGCCGCCTATTCGATTTAATGCCTTAGATGGTTTTTGTCCGATCGGGCCTGAAGTAAAGGAAGCGAGCTTAGTCCAAGACCCTCATAATCTCAAAATCGATGTTTTCGTAAACGATCAGCTTATGCAGACAAGCCATACCAATGAGCTTGTTCGGCCAATCCCGACCTTGCTAGCGGACGTAACCGAGTTTATGACTCTTTATCCTGGTGATGTTCTTATGGCAGGCACCCCTAATAATCCGCCATTAGTCTGTGATGGGGATAGAATCAGGATAACGATTGACAAAATAGGCAGCTTGGAAAACCAGGTGCAGTCATCACACGGTAAAGAACAGGAGGGAAATGGATGAAGCATGCACGCGTTGCCTATAAGGGGTGTGTTCATATCGCCTCTGAAAGGGACGGAAAACTATTATTGCCTGATGGACGAATTGTTGAGGAGGAAGAGGTTGTGTGGCTGCCCCCTGTGAATCCTGGCAGTACGGTATTTGCTCTTGGGCTAAATTATGCCGACCATGCGAAAGAGCTTGATTTCACCCCAACGAAGGATCCTCTTATTTTTTTGAAAGGACCCAATACCTTCATTGGACATAGAGGTGAAACGAAACGACCCACTTCAGCCAAATTCATGCACTATGAATGTGAACTTGCTGTTGTTATTGGCAGAGCTGCCCGCCATGTAAAGCGTAATGAAGCGAAAGAATACATTGCCGGCTATACCATTGCTAATGATTATGCCATACGTGATTATCTCGAAAACTATTATCGGCCTAATTTGCGGGTAAAAAACAGGGACACCTGCACGCCTATTGGTCCATGGCTTGTCGATGCATCTGATATTGCGAATCCATTAAATCTCACGCTCCGAACTTATATTAACGGGAAGCTGACACAAGAGGGAAACACACGGAATATGATTCATACTCCCGACTACCTTATTGAGTACTTAAGCAGTTTCATGACATTAAATCCCGGTGATATCATTCTGACAGGTACGCCCGAAGGAGTGGAAAATACCGCTATCGGGGATGAAGTCATCACGGAAATCGAAGGCATTGGCCGCTTGCAAAATACCATCGTGAGTGCGGATATCCCTCTCATCCCTATTCATCTTTAATGGAGGTCCTGATTAATGCCCCATCTGATAATAGAGTACACGGATAATTTATCTCCCCATATTCAAGTGAAAGAGCTGCTGAAGAAATCGGGCCAAGTCCTTTCCTCCTTCCCAGATGTATATCCTATCGGAGGAATACGCGCTAGAGCCATTAAAGTAACTGATTATTATATTGCAGATGGCTCTGAAGACGACGCATTCGTCCATATGACGCTAAAAATAGGCGCCGGTCGGACGGATAAGGAGAAGAAGGATACTTGCGATAAACTATTTCAAACCTTACAGGATCATCTGCAGGATCTTTATCAATCCAGATATCTTGCCCTGTCACTCGAGCTGTATGAATTTAGTGAATTAGGAACCTATAAAAAGAATAATATCCATAAACGTTTTAAGTGAGTATCTCCTCCTAATGTTAAAAGGCGTATCCGCATATGGACACGCCTTTAAATATTTACCAACAGTTCCAGGCAGGGGTTAAGCGGAATCTTAATCCCGCCCAGACTGTCGACAAAAATTGACTGAGAATAAAAGCACTCTCAGTTTTAATGTTTCCTCTATAGACAGACTTCTCCTGCTCTCTTTTTTAGGCCATTCTTGGCGTTTTCCATAGCCAATTGGCCATCTTCTTTAGATTCACTGCAGCAAAAGTAAGCATTGCCTGCATGGACAAATTTTCAATTCCCCTAAGGGTTGTCCACCACATTCCATGCTTTTCCTTTGCATCGGCAAAGACCCGTTCAATTGATTCTTTGCTTCTTGCATAGATGATTTTGTTCTTTTCCGTATGACGGAGATGGGCGGCTTCCTCTAGGTGTCCCTCCCAAACATGGCGTTGAATCAGCTTCTGATGGTTTTTACTTTGGGTTCCGACAGATAGAAGCGGACATTCCTTACAATGAAGGGGATTGGAAAGATATTGACGATAGCCTTCCTTCGTAGTCGTGCGATAAGGCAGTTCTTCTCCTCCCAGATCATCAACTCTATTATACCAAAAATGAGGAATATTGGTTTTGTGAGTACTATTTTTTATGAAGCGCAGCCTCCTATTTTCGGCAGAATGGGCGAGACTCCTGTGGGAGAAGGAGGCAGGCTGATGACAGCTCTTGCCGAAGGCGAGCTGGCTCAGCGCTTCCCCCACGGAAAGCGAGTCCATTCTGCCGAAAATAGCTTTTCCTTTCAATTAAAGTGATAGAGCATAGAAAATACCCCTACATCGTTAGATTTTGGCTAACAATATAGGGGCAGTGTTTTAAACCCTAAATGGATTTTGTCTACAGTCTGAGCGAGATTTTAATCCCGCCCTATCGATTCATTACCTTGACAAAGAAAATCGTTCTGTCGCAAAATGTTAATCGAGTATACCTTCTTGGAAGCTTCCGTATTTCCCGCCATAGAATAATAGCGGCTTCCCTTCATTAAGAAGCAGCTCCTTCACCTCTCCAATAAAGACCGTGTGATCACCTGCCACCTGTGCACTGTGCACATCACAGAGGATACTGGCAATAGCCCCCTTTATTAATGGCCGATCATTAACCCAATCAAATTCTATCTCTCTTCTTTCATCTGACTGACCTGCAAAAAGCCGTGAAATGGCTTCCTGCTCCTCAGCCAATATATTGATGACAAAGTTTTGTGATTGCTGAATCTTCTCTAGCATTCTCGCCTTTTCACCAACTGACACCATGACTAGCTTTGGATTCAACGAAACGGACATAAAGGCATTTGCTGTCATCCCATGTACGATTCCATCGACCTTCGTAGTCAGAACGGTCACTCCCGTGGCGAATTTCCCCATCGCGGAACGAAACAAACGGTCATCCATTTTCCATCCCTCTTTTCAATCAAGATACGGTTATATGATGAATTCAGGTTTCTTTTTCACAAGCAATGGCTCTGCTGCCTTGCAAACTGCCCCTGTATGGACATCTAATACATCTGAGGCTTCATCAAACCAGCAGTCTGGTGCTTTCGCTCCCCAAAATGTCTGTCTCCTCGGATCATCCAATTGCCAATGCAGCGGGCCGACATCTGGGTCGCAAGTGAGGTAATCCCCGTTATACAGCTCAATTCGATGGCCATCCGGATCTCTTAAATACAGAAAGAAGGCATTTGATAAGCCATGCCGGCCAGGTCCTCTTTCAATCGAATGAGCAAACCCGACAGAAGCCAGCACATCACAGGCATGAATAAGCGCCAGCGGGTCTGGGAGCCAGAACCCAATATGATGCAGCCTTGGGCCAACTCCATTCATGAAGGCTTGATCATGCACGCCATGTTTCCGATGCAGCCAGCTGGCCCAAAGTTTCCCGTCTTCATCAACGGTGTCCTCTGAGCAGGAGAAACCAAGTTCATGACTGTAGAAATCATGCGCCTTTTGAACATCTGGGACAGCGCAATTCACATGGTCGATTCTCTGCACCCTTGCCCCCTTATAAAGATCATATCTTTGCAAGAGACGTTCCACTTGGTTCATTTCATGAAAGAATTCTATAGGAAGCCCGGATATATCCTGGATTCGCAAGGCTCTTCCAACAGCATGCTGGCTTCCTTTTTCCATCCACTTTGTCTTAATTCCTTTAGCGTTAAACATCTTCTCCAGTCCAGCCAAGTCTTGGTCGCCAGACACTTTATAGCTTATGACCTCCACACTAGCTGAGTCAGCCTTTTGAAGCACAAGACTATGGTGATGGATCTCTTCCAAACCGCGCAAATAAATATGCGTATCAGAGCTTTCCGTCTCAATAAATCCTAAAGCATCGATATAAAATTGCCTTGAACGCTCCAAATCCGTTACGTTCAAAACCGTCCTCGCTACACGAATGATATTGAAGTCCATAACTTCCTCCCTTTCCCTCGGTCTTCTTTACCGAATTTCAGACGCGGTTATCTGCTGCTTCTTTTTTACCCCGAATTTAGGAATGGTTTGTTCACCTATCGCGACATGGACTACCTGTGTTTCTGTATAAAACTCAAAGCTGTAATGTCCGCCTTCACGGCCTAACCCGCTGTTTTTTGATCCCCCGAATGGAATCCGCAAATCGCGCACATTGTGTGAATTGAGCCAAACCATGCCGCTGTCCACCTTCTGAGCCAGCCGGTGCCCTCTTTTAATATCAGTGGTCCAAATGTAAGCCGCTAGTCCGTATTTTGTATCGTTAGCCATTTCAAGCGCCTCTTCCTCTGACTTGAATGGGATGACAGCCATTACCGGACCAAAAATTTCTTCTTGGGCGACTGTCATATCATTTCGGCAATTCAGGAGCAATGTAGGCGCAACATAATTCCCCTCTTTTAACTCTTCAGGAATTTTGCCGGATATGACCTCAGCCCCTTCCTCCTTAGCCAGCCGGATATAGCGGCTTACATTCTCGAAATGCTCCTTATGGATGAGCGGTCCAATCTCACTGTTTGAGTTCATTGGATCACCGATGATGATGTTATCCACTCGTTCCTTAAGTAAGCGGACGAATTCATCATGTATGCCTTCTTGGACAAAGAGACGCGAATTCGCTGTACACCGCTCGCCATTAAAAGAAAAAATGCCCCATACAACGGCATCGAGCGCCTTTTCTAAATCTGAATCATCAAAGATGATTGCCGGTGATTTCCCTCCCAGTTCCATCGAGACCCGCTTCAGCGTCGCTGCTCCATTGCGGATGATTTCCGAACCTGTTTTCGTTTCACCCGTGAAAGAAATCAATTGAACATCCGGATGCGCAACTAAAGCAGCCCCGGCCGTTTCGCCGAATCCATGAACAACATTAAAGACCCCTTTGGGGAGACCAGCCTTGTCAATGATTTCAGCTAATTTATTGGCTGTCAGCGGGGACCATTCTGCTGGTTTCAGCACGACAGTGTTCCCAGTGGCAAGTGCCGGTGCTACCTTCCAGGTTTCCAGCATAAAGGGAGCATTCCAAGGCGTGATCAATCCTGCGACCCCTACCGGCTTGTGAATGGTATAATTGATAAATGCCTCATCGACCTGATAGGCTTCTCCGACCAGCCGGCTATTGACCATTTCGGCATAAAAACGGAAATTTTCTGCCGCCCTTGCAGCCTGCTTCTTCGTTTGACTGATTGGCAGTCCGGTATCTAAAGACTCCAGATATGAAATTTCCTCCGCTTCCTGTTCAATCAAATCCGCTATTTTTTTGATATAGCTCAACCGCTCCTGCACGGGCAGTTCTCTCCACGGTCCATGCTTGAACGCATCTCTCGCAGCCGCTACCGCTATGTCGATATCCGCTTTGCTCCCCTTAGCTACCTGATTGATTTCCTTATTTGTAAAGGGACTTATATTAGCGAACATCTCATTTGAATTCGCTTCCAAAAATTCACCATTAATATAATGCTTTATATTGCGAATTGCACCGGCATCCATCGAATTCCTCCTGTCCATTAAAATTATTGATTAATACTTTCCAAATACCCGTATGTTTGCAGAGTTTCCTTAATCTCATCATGAAGTTTGCCAGAAGGCATTTCCATCGGCGGCCTCATTGCCGGGTGAATCTTGCCGATCATCCCCATCGCTGCCTTCAACGGCCCTGGATTAGTCTCCTTAAAAAGCACATCGTTTAGGGGCATCAGTTTATAATGCAGATCCAGCGCCTTGTCAATCTCTCCAGCAGTCCAATAATTATACAGATCAGCAACTTCTTTAGGAGCGATACATGCCGTTGCGCTTATATGGCCCGCTCCCCCGATAGCCAGCATTGGATAACAGAGAAGCTCAATCCCTGAATAGAGCAGAAAATCTCTTCCGCAATTGAGTAAGACACGGTTCACATGCTCAAAATCTTTATTGGATTCCTTTACTCCAATAATATTCGAGCAATCCTCCGCTAACCTTGCCAGCGTTTTCACTTCAAGATTAACTCCGGTTCTTCCCGGAATATTATAGACAATGATTGGAATATCAACGGAATTAGCCACCGTTTTGAAGTGGTTATATAATGCTTGCTGGTTAGGCTTGTTATAGTAAGGGACGATGACCAATGCTGCATCTGCCCCCATTTCTTGAGCTCGCTTTGTTAAGTGCAGGGTTTCCTTCTGATTGGCTGAACCTGTACCAGGCATTACTGGAACTCTTTTAGCGGCTGATTTGATTGCCGTCTCCATCACAAGCTCTCTTTCTTCGATAGACAAGGAGCTCGGTTCACCTGTAGTCCCGCACACGGAAACTCCATGAGAGCCGCTATCAATATGCCAGTCTATTAGGTTCCTTAAGGTTTCAATGTCAACTTCCAGTTCAGCGTTAAACGGGGTAATAATTGGGGCGATTGATCCTCTCAGCCTATTCTTTACATCCTCAAACATCTAATCTCTCCTTTTTCAGTATATTCAGATATTTTTACGTGAAGGATGACGGTGAGCCACCCCTATAAAATCTGCTGACTGTTCTTCTCTTTCCGATTGAGAAAAGCATCTAGCGTATTCTTTCGATGCTTTCTAATAGTAGATTCAATTTCGTCTAAAGGAGCCTTTTCCTGCAAACATTGAATCAGCTCAGCATGCTCCTGGATGGATTGCTGCGCCCTTTTAGGCACCATGGAGAAAATAGATTTACGCACCCTGTCCATTCGGTCCTGTGTCTCCTCGATTTTTTCTATCAAGACAGGATTCCCGCATTTTTGAATGATGCTCGCATGAAAGGCACGGTTCAGTTCTCCAAATAATTCAAATTCAAATTCTCTGACTGCTTTTTCCATGTCATGGTTTAACTGGACCAGCCGCTCAATATCCTCACTCGTCAATAACTCGGAGCTGAGCGCTGTGGCATAGCCCTCTAAAACACTGAGTACATTGAGCGTATCAATATACTTATTTTCATCAATGCTTGTAACAACCGCCCCGCTGTATGGTTTGTAAGTAATGAGTCCTTCTGATTCTAATTGTCTGATCGCTTCTCTGACCGGAATGATGCTCATTCCCATTTCTTTTGCCACTTGATCAATCACAATCCGTTGTCCTGAGCCAAAGGTACCGTTCAATATGCCAGTTCGTAAATGGTTATACACAAATTCTTTTTTGCTCAAAGTTTTTACATTCCTTTCCATGTGAGTATCATATATGAAATCATATATGATTTCAATAAATTGTTGAATATTCAGAATAAATTGGGGCTATATTCCTGTTTATAGGCTGGTGAATTTTAAGCACAGAAAAAAGCAACCTCTCAATCGAGAAAGGATGCTATTTTAACCTGTCATTATTCAATGAATTTACGAACTTGATAGGGAATAACTCATGATCACCAATTCACCTTTAGCCCCTATTCTCCGCTCCCCATCGTCAACGAAGCCGCACTTCTTATACAAGCTTTGTGCGGTAAGATTTTTCACATTGACCGCAAGGATGATTTCTGTCATGTGTTGAAAATTGGAGCGAACAAACTCAGGCAGCAGGCTGAGAGCAATCTTTGCGTACCCTTTTCCTTGGTGGCGAAAATCTGTTGAGAATGCACGGATTAGTATGGCATGCTTATTCGTTGTGTAGGTGCTAATCCCTTCTCCTAGATGCAGGACGAAGAAGGTGACTAGTTGCCCTTCTTCAATTGCTAATACCGGGAAGCGGTTAGTATCAATATTGGAAAGCTCTATGCATTCAGCAGGTATAGCGGTATAGCGTAAGTGTTCGTCCTTCAATTGATATTGTTCAATTAATGCTTGGTTGTGATTCTTGTAAAAGTGAAGCTCCATCATCCCATCTCCCCCGAAAAGAACGTTTGTTCTTATTGTACCAATATACCCCAGATGGGCTCAATCACTTTATAATCAATTACTTTCTTTTCATCGGATAAGATTTGCTCTCAAAAGGAATTTCCGAAATGCCATTTACTTGATTAATATAAACGGCCATGGCAAATAAAACATTGGCCAGTAAGCCTAGGAAACTGAAAAGAATTTCAGGGACGTCCCGTTCTTCACTGACCTTATGTAGAGCCCTGTATGATTTCTTCGCTTCGCTTCGTGCTGAATGCAGAGCACAAGCAGCCTCTTTTCCTCCGGGCAGAACAAACTGTTTTGTCTTCTCTCCTGTTTGTTCGACATAGAAATCGTACCTTCCACTAAGCCATTGCAGGTCGTCTTCCATGATAGCCAGTTTTCCTCGTACGGAACCATTTGCATGATAGCAAAGGGGCTGAATCATACACAGATCATTCTTGACGATTTGTTCTTCCTCTGTCAGCAAGGGGAATACAGCCCCTATGCTTGTCGTTAAACTGTCAGTACGAATTTCATAATCCACAAGACAGCTTTTCTCCCGCATGAACGGATAACTAGAATAGCGCCAATCTTTTTTCATGATTTCCCCCTCATATTTCAAGATAGATGATTTTGTATGAAATGCACTTCAGGAACACCATGGACATTGTTAACGTAAAAGGCCATTGCGCAAGCCAGATTCGATAATAATCCGGTGAATTGGAACAGCCATTCAGAACAAAGTTCTTCCTTATTCACATGATAAAGGGCCCCGATAGACCAGTTTTGGATCATTCCAGACTTGATGGAGCATTATCGTGGCTAGCGGTCCTTGAGGCAGGACAAATTGCTTCAGCGCCCCCCTGATCCGCCGCATATAAATCATAGCTCCGGCTTAGCCGGTGCACATCTTCTTGTTTGATTGCCAGCATTCCTCTGACTGATGCATTCGCATGATAGCACAGCATTTGAATATGCTTTAAATCCTCGAGCAGCGGAACTTCCTTTTCTGTTAAATACGGTAATACCATGCCAATGCTAACCGTAAGGGCATCTGATAATCCTTCATAATCAACCTTGCAGCTTTTCTCTCTCATATATGTATAGCAAATATACCGTAAATCCCTTTTCAGTGATTATCGTAAATCGCATATGGAATCACCTGTCGTTTTTCTAAATAAGGATCCTTGAACGTGTATGCACTCGTTTGAAAGACCCGTAATATATTTTCTGGAGTGATGATTTTCCCAGGCTCGTCAAATCCCATGATGGTACCTTTATGAAAAAGCAAAATACGGTCACAATAACGTGCGGCTAAATTAATATCATGAATAGCCGCTATCACCGTCTTTCCTTCTTGGACAAGTTTTTCAATCACTTCACATATCTTCACTTGATGGTAAATATCTAAATCAGAGGTCGGCTCATCCAGCAAAACCACTTGAGATTGCTGTGCAATGCTCCTTGCCAGGAAAACAAGCTGACGCTCACCGCCCGATAATGTCGTGATGAAACGTTTTTTTAAACATTCAATCCCCGTTAGTTCCATCGCCTTATCAGCAATTCTCAAATCTTCCCGTCGGATTCCTTGCCATTTCTTACGGTGAGGGTGCCTGCCCATCTGGACGATCTGTTCTACGGTAAACTGGTATTCGAGCTCCGTGCTTTGGGGCATATAGGTAATCGCCCTCGCCACTTCTAAATCTGTGAGATCCTTCAATCGAGCAGTATTAAGCTCAATATAGCCCTCATCCGGTTTCAATAATCTCGCCATCATACGAAGCAAAGTGGACTTACCCGTTCCATTTGGGCCAATCAGGCCAATGAATTGACCTGAATGCAAGGTAAGATTGACAGATTGGATGATGGACCGGCTGCCTCTGCTAAAAGAAACATCCCGCAGCTGCATGATTACACCCATCTCATAATTCCCCTTTCTTTTTATGCCTGATGATTAAATAAAGGAAAAATGGCGCGCCCAAGAAGGCTGTGATGATTCCAATTTGAATTTCAGCTGGACGAATGATCAAACGCGCCAATAAATCTGCCAAGATTAAGAAAGCAGCACCGGCAAGAGCACTGTTCAAAAGTAAATGCTTATGGACAGGGCCAATAATCATGCGGACCATATGAGGAACGATTAAGCCCACAAAACCGATTGCACCCGTTAGTGCGACACTCATTCCTGTTACAAGCGAGGCTGCGACCAAGAGAAGATTGCGTGTGCGCTGAATGGAGATCCCCATGTTCTGCGCTTGCTCTTCTCCTAGTAAAAAGATGTCCAAATCATTTGCATAATACATGAATATAGCCATGCCTAATAGAACTGGCCCAATAAGAATTTGGACATGACTCCAATCCCGCCCATTCAAATCCCCCATCAGCCACTGGACAATCTGCAGCATAACTCCAGCATTAGAAAAAGATATGAGCAAAGACGTACAGGCAGATAGGAAGGAACTGATTGCGATCCCTGTTAAAAGGAGCGTAAGCATGGAAGTCTTCCCATGGTTCGTCGAGATCATATAGACAGTAAAGAGTGTCAGTAATGCCATCAAAAAGCCGAGCAATGGGATAAACAACGAATGAACAGCGGACAAGCCAAAGTAGATGGCCATTACACCACCAAATGCTCCGCCCGATGATACCCCGATAATACCGGGGTCCGCCATCGGATTACGGAACAGACTTTGCATAACCACCCCGGATATCGCCAAAGCCGCACCCACTAACCCAGCCACAACCACGCGAGCAAAGCGGATTTGGACAAGAATGGTTTCGTACATCGGATCATAATCAAAATGAACGAAAGGAAACAGGGAGAGCAGGATCCTCACTGTTTCCTCAAAAGGGATAATCACCCCGCCATACATGGTGGCTAAAATGATTGAAGCACCCAATGCAATAAGCATAATAATGAAGGTCATGATTGGTTTTGATTCTTTGGCAGCCATATTACTCACCGTATAAAACGGTATGAATATCCTCTGCGCCCTCAATGACGTAATGGGCAGCCGTCGTTAGATTAGCACTATCAATGGCATATACAGCATCATTCTTGAATGCCTTAATATCTTTTAGGGCAGGATCCTTTTTCCACTCCTCAATGAAGGTTGCCTTTGAACCGTCATATTGCCAATCGCTCGTAATAATAACATCCGGGTCTAGCTCTACTAATTTTTCCTTTGATAGATTCGGATAATCCGGATATTCATCACCCGTGATTCCTGCTTCAGTAATCGCATTTATTCCGCCAGCCAACGTAATCATCTCGCCGATGGTTGTATTCTCTGTGACAGAAGTATTTTGCTGCGTCCAGTAAACGACACGCTTCTTATCAGACTGAGCTTCTGCTTTTCCCTCAAGACTTTCCATTCGTTTCTTCACGTCATCGATAATCTCAGATGCCTTTTCCTCTTCCCCTACTATCGTTCCAACTTCCTCAAGTCCTTCTAGAATGCCGGCAAACGAGGTGTCATCCTTCAATTGGTAGGTTGTTATTCCAGCCGCCTCAATTTGCTTTAGCACCTCTGGGTCCAAATAAGATGGAATCAACACTAAATCAGGCTTCAAGGATAGCACTAGCTCCGACGTAACTGACTCAATTTTCGTCTCAACAGCATCTGCTAAGTCCACCACATTAGATATTCCTGGGTCTGTTGCAAGCTTTGTAACAGCAGTAACGCGGTCTGCTTCCACGAGCGGGAGCAAATATTCATCAATCGCCAAAGTAGTGGATACAATCTTTGCTGGCTTCTCCTGAATGGTTACCTCTACACCTCTGCCATCCGTAAGTGTCTTAGGATAATCACTTGATTCTGCGACACTTGCGCTCTCTGTCTTCTCCTTCGTTTGTTCATTTGAGGTTTCCTCCCCGCATGCTGCGAGTGCAAACACCGTCAGAAATGCCATCAGAAGTACACTTATAGCCTTTTTCATTTCTCTTCTCCTCTTGTTTCATATATTTATATTTAGCGTATTTAACGCATAAATATCATCCATAGAAAAAGCCCGCCTTCCAATTTGGAAGACGGGCTTAATGAATGTGCAGTTAAAAAAATCCTGCCAAAATCAACATAAAGACAATTCATCTTTACTTGAGCCTATCCTTCTCCCACCGAAAAGTTAGTATTGCATCCAAAAGCAGGTTTCCTGACTCAAGCTTCACTTTACTCTCACGCCTTCCCAAAAAGGTGGCTTCGTGATTTCATCAGCTATTACAGTAGCGGGGGCTGTCCCAGATTCTCACTGGATTCCCTTTTACCTCGCTTAATAGCGAGCACTAATGGACGTTTCATATGTAATTAAAGTACCTATACTATATCACATAATGTTCGAAGCATGGAAGATATTATTGAACCCAGTCTTTTATATCCAGACTCTCCAACCAACTCCATTCCACATTAAAAGTAATTATAGAACCTTTCAAAACAATGGAAATGAATTTATAAACATTTTATGAATCAATAGTCTCATTTCTCTTTGAACATAATTCTCCATATCCATGCTTCTTTTTATTACTTTCTCCATCATTCGAGAGTCTAACTGCCTATTTTATACAGATTTAAATAGATAGTTGTCGAAATTCAGGTGGTTAACGCTTCCTCTTTCTATACCTTTAGCCACATTGACTAAATTTAATATGAATCTATATTATTAGTTTTGTAACTATTTTTTAATATTGTTATATAAATGAAATTTTTACACTATTTGAATCAAAGGGGATTATTTATGGAAATGCATATCGGTTTGATTGTCACATTAGTCATGTATGTCATCTTCTTTACTTTTCAGGCGCTATACATTTTCATTCCGCTTCTCACTGTTAAAGGCAAAAAGTTCTCGTCTAAAGGACATGCTTTTGAACAAGGAATTTCTGTCTTAATTCCAGCCTATAATGAAGAATCGGTCTTAAAAAATTGTATCCAAGCGCTTCTTCATGTTGACTATCAAAAATATGAGGCTTTCATCATTAATGATGGTTCATCCGATCATTCGATGAAGGTGCTAAACTCTCTTTTGCAATTAAAAGAGTGCAAGAGAAATAAAGCGAATGTATTGGAGCATAAAGAAATCAAAGGAGTCTTTCAATCGTCACTGTTCCCATCCATATTTGTTATTGATAAAGAAAACGGCGGAAAGGCCGATTCCCTCAATGCAGGTATTGAATATGCAGCATATGAAAATATCATTACGCTTGATGCGGACAGTGCTTTAGATGTCCATTCTCTTCGAATCATAAATGAAGCGTTCGTAGATAAAGATGTAATTGCTGCAGGCGGAATGGTACATATTGGTCAGGCTTTCCACGGTGACTATACGAATCCAAAGCCGAAGTTCAACGTTAATCACTTGATGAAATTCCAATTTATGCAGTACTTAGCTAACTTCTATCTTTACAAAATTACCCAAACTAAATTCAACGCTCTAGCCATCATATCAGGTGCCTTCGGGGTATTTAAACGCAGCGTTCTCTTAGAAGTTAAAGGATATCGTATTACCGTTGGCGAGGATATGGATATCACCATGAGGATTCAGCGATTGATCAAGACAAAATATCCGAATAAGAAAATCATTTTTATCCCGGAAGCTGTCTGCTATACAGAGGGACCTGAAACATTCCGCGACCTTTTCAAACAGCGCATTCGCTGGCAGAAGGCTTTCATCGATTGCATTATGATCTATGGTACATCGCTCTTCAGGAAGTTTGGATTTGGCGTTTCGGTCTTCCTATTAGTAGATGCTTTAATGCTTGGTACCTTGACGGCCTTTCCGACATTGATTATTCCTTTCGTCATACTTCTGTCCGGTTCAGGTGCCATACTTGCCCTTATGCTCTTTCTCTTTTCCTTTAGCTTGGGGGTGTTTCAAAGCCTCGTGAGTCTGATTATTTCTCATAGACTTGGACACTCTTTCACGAAACGCGACCGGATCAGACTTGGCTATTTTGTTCCATTAGAGATTGTAAGCTATCGTTTTCTAGGTGTTATCTTTAATACTTTTGGGACAATTGCCTACTTTATCAATAAGAATAGCTGGAATAAAGTTCAGCGTGTCGGAAAACAGCACCAAACATACAGCGAAGAATTGGCTGGTTCCGATAATGTTATACCTATCACACAGAAAAGCAAAAAAACAAGCTAGAGGTGCATGTA